>OGUQ01000461.1_pt1 | contig 40244 bp, 41 predicted proteins | sample 1574701 | NCBI WGS metagenome assembly OGUQ01 (sample SAMEA2582087, study PRJEB24529) | metagenome | biome: Human gut stool | place: China | collected 2011 | reverse complement strand
ACAAGTAAAATCCCAGAAAGACTAACTGGTAGATAGGCTAGAAGTGGAAGTGTAGCGATACATTGAGCGGACTAGTACTAATAGATTGAGGTTTTAATCCCAAAAAAAATGCTAATTTGATAAACACATTATCTTGTTTTCAGAGAACAAAAATAATAAAGAAATATATTGGTGATTATTGCGAAGTGGATCCACCTGTTCCCATCCCGAACACAGAAGTTAAGCACTTCATACGCTGAAGATAGTGAATGCGAAAATAAGTCGTTGCCAATATATTTTTTTTATGTAAATTTTTATAAAAAATAGTGTATAATTTAATAGAAGTATTTATAAATACTTCTATTTTTGCTATAATGTTTTAAGAAGAAATAATACATTTAATAAATTATATTGTTTCAGAAATAAAATCAAAAGAAAGGTATATAATGCTTATTTTAATAGTATTATATAAGGTGATATATGAGAGTAGTTATAAGTGCTGGAGGCACAGGGGGACATATCTACCCAGCAATATCTATAATTAATAAAATAAAAGAAGAAGAACCTAATAGTGAATTTTTATATATTGGAACTAAAGATAGGATGGAAAAAGATTTAATTCCAGAATTAGGAATAAGATATGAAGGAATAGATATTATAGGATTCAAAAGAAAAATAACTTTTGAAAATTTTAATGTGTTAAATAAATTTATGAAAGCAAAGAAGAAATGTAAACAGTTAATAAAAGAATTTGACCCAGACATAGTTATTGGTACAGGAGGATATGTTACTGCTCCAGTAATATGGGCAGGTAAAAAACTTGGAAAGAAAACTTTTATTCATGAGCAAAACTCTGTTGTTGGACTATCAAACAAATATTTATCAAGATATGCAGATAAAGTTGGAGTATCATTCTCTACAACAATAAATTGTTTTTCAAAAGGAAAAGCTGAATTAACAGGTAACCCATGTAGTGAAAAAGCTGTTTCTATGAAAAAGGCAAATAAACAAGATTATGGATTAGATAAAAACAAAAAATTAATCTTAATTGTTATGGGAAGCTTAGGTAGTAGAACAGTAAATGATAAAATAGTATCATTCTTAAACGCATTTAAAAATAAAGAGTATGAAGTTATGTTTGTTACAGGTAATTCATATTATGAGAAAGTAAAAAATATTAAAGTACCATTAAATGTCAAAATTCTTCCATTTATTTATGAAATGCCATCATTGATGAAAGTAACAGATTTGATGATAACAAGAGCAGGAGCAAGTACAATTAGCGAAATTCTAGCCATAGGGGTTCCATCAATATTCATTCCAAGTCCATATGTAACTAATAATCATCAATATAAAAATGCTATAGACTTGGTAAATAAAAATGCTGGTCTTATCTTAGAAGAAAAAGATTTAAATAAAGAGAATTTAATTAAAATGATAGATGATACTTTAAATGATAAAGAAAAATATGAAAATATAAAAAAGAATCTACATGAATTAGCTATTTTTGACAGTAGTACTAGAATATATAATATACTAAAGGATTTGATAATAAATGATAAAAGATTTTTTTAATAAAGGAAACTATAATTATGAAGAAAATATATCACTGAAAAAGTATAATACATATAGAATAGATATTTTAGCAAAATATATGGTATTTCCTAAAAATGCAAAAGAACTAATAGAATTAATTAATTTTGCAAGAACTAATAACATAAAATACATGATTTTGGGTAATGGTTCTAATGTAATATTTAATACTACATACTATGATGGAATAATAATTAAATTAGATAATTTTAACAATATGACTATTAAAGGCAATAAGGTATATGCAGAAGCAGGTTGTTCACTTATTAAATTAGCAATATCTACCATTAATGCTGGATTATCAGGACTTGAGTTTGCTTGTGGAATTCCAGGAACAGTTGGAGCTTCCATTTCAATGAATGCTGGTGCCTATAACTTAGATATTTCTAACTCTTTAGAATCCATTTCTGTGCTAACTCCACAAAATAAAATTATAACACTTAACAAAAAAAACTTAGAATTTAGTTATAGAGATTCATTTTTAAAAAGAAACCCAGATTATGTTGTATTATCGGCAAATTTTCTCTTAAAAGAAGGAAATAGAGAAGAAATGCTATTACAAATGGAAGAAAGAAAGAAAAGAAGAAAGGATACTCAACCATTAGAATATCCTAGTGCAGGAAGTGTTTTTAGAAATCCACCATCAATGTATGCAGGAGAATTAATAGAAAAATGTAATTTAAAAGGTTACTGTATTGGAGATGCAACAGTATCAACTAAACATGCTAATTTTATAGTAAATAAAGGTAATGCAACTGGCAAAGATATAGTAAGTCTCATAAATAAAATAAAAGAAGAAGTAAAAAACAAATATAAAATTGAATTAATACTAGAACAAATAATCGTAGAATAGGGTGATAGTGTGGAAAAGAAAAAAGTCAAAATAAAAGTCAAAAAGAAACGAATCAAAGTAAAAAATATCATTATAACATTATTGATACTACTTTTATTAGGATTTACCAGTTACGATATAATAACAATGCCAATAAAAAACATCTATATAATAAATAATGATATAGTGAGTGATAAAGAAATATTGGAATCTTTAAATATAATTGATTATCCTTCTTTTATAAAAACAATCTTTTCCATAAAAAAAAATAAAATTAACAATCCCTATATAAAAAATTTTACTGTAAAGAAAAAATTAATAAATAAACTATATATAGAAATAGAAGAATATAAACCAATAGCCATATATAAAGATAAAGTAGTTCTAAATAATAATTCTTTAGCAGACAATATTTATAATTTAGACTATTTACCATATGTTATTAATGACATAGATTCTATATATGATAGTTTTGTTAAAAATTTTAATAAGATAGATAATTCCATTCTATATAGAATATCACAAATAGAATATAAACCTAACGATATTGATGAAGAAAGATTCCTATTATATATGATAGATGGAAATTATGTATATATATCATTATCAAAGATAGAAAAAATAAATAAATACAATTCGATCGTAGCAAGCATGAAAGATCAAAAAGGAATCATATACTTAGATTCTGGAGATTATGTTGAAATAAAAAAATAAGTTTAAGGACACTATACACAGTCTAATGTCAAATAAAATGTAGATAAATTGTTGATTGACAAGAAAATTGAGATATAATATAATTATATTAATAAGGTAGGTGTTTAAATGAAGCTTAACAGAAAAGGGCAAACTCTTGTAGAATATATATTAATAGTGTCATTAATTGCTGTTCTAGCAATAGCATTAGTTAAAATATTTGGAGGTTATTTAAAAGATACAGTAACAAAAGTCAGCTGTGAAATGATAGGAAAAGAATACGTTGAAGGAGAAAAAGTGGGGGAAGCATATTGTGAAGGTGATGAAAATAAATTAGACTAATTTAGGAGTGTTTAATATGCAATTATTTTGGTTAATAATAATAATTTTACTATCTATTATTGAAGCCTTTACAATTAATCTAGTAAGTATATGGTTTATTGTAAGTGGTATTATTACATTGGTTATATCGTTATTTACTAATAATATAATAATTCAAATAGCCGTTTTTATATTATTAGGAGTTATATTGTTACTTTCTACAAAGAATATCTTACAAAAATATTTAACATCTAAAACTGAAAGAACAAATTATGATAGAATTATAGGTATGAATGGAATAGTAACTGAGAAAATTACAAAAAATACCATTGGTGAAGTAAAAGTAGATGGAAAATTATGGTCAGCATATGCTGATAAAACTATCTCAAAAGATAGTATTGTAGAAGTACTAGAAATAAATAGTACTAAAATAAAAGTTAAGGAAGTAGAGGAAAAATAATGGATTATGTAATTATATTATTAATAATAATATTAATAATTATCATTCTAAGTATAAAAATTGTTCCACAGGCACAAAGATATGTTATTGAAAGATTAGGTTCATACTATACAACGTGGACAAATGGTCTTCATTTTAAAATACCTTTTATTGACAGAATTGCTAATATTACAACAGCAAAAGAAATAGTAAAAGATTTTGCACCACAACCCGTTATTACTAAGGATAACGTTACAATGCAAATAGATACAGTAGTATACTTTCAAATAACTGATGCAAAGTTATATACTTATGGAGTTGAAAACCCAATTAATGCAATTGAAAATTTAACAGCTACAACTTTAAGAAACTTAATTGGAGAATTAGAATTAGACCAAACATTAACTTCTAGAGATATAATTAATTCTAAGATGAGAGCAATATTGGATGAAGCTACAGATCCATGGGGAATAAAAGTAAATAGAGTAGAAGTAAAAAATATTTTACCACCAAAGGATATTCAAGAAGCCATGGAAAAACAAATGCGTGCAGAACGTGAAAGAAGAGAAAAAATACTTCAAGCAGAAGGAGAAAAGAAATCTAATGTATTAATTGCTGAAGGTGAAAAAGAGGCTGCAATTTTAAGGGCAGAAGCAAAAAAAGAAACACAAATAAAAGAAGCAGAAGGAGAAGCCGAAGCATTAATAAAAATAAAAGAAGCCGAAGCAATGGGAATAAAATTATTAAAAGAGGCAGGAGCAGATAAATCTGTCTTAATGTTAAAAAGTTATGAAGCATTAGGTAAATTATCAGAGGGACAATCTACAAAGATAATTATTCCATCTGATATGCAAGGGATTGCTTCTTTTGGAACAGTTATAAATGAAATGATTGATAAAAAGAAATAATAATAAAATTTAATGCAAAAAGACTTTGTAAACTAAGTCTTTTTATGTTAAAAAATAGAGTAAAAATATTTTAAATAATATATAAGGAAGGAATATATATGAAAAAAATAATATTATCTTCTATTACATTATTAATAATTGTAATTAGTATATTAGGTATAACTTATTCTAACAAAATTATAACATCATTAAAATTTACTTTGATAGGTCCAAATCCTTTAGAATTAGAAGTTTATAACGAATATATAGAATATGGGATAAAAGTTACTAATAATAATCAAGATATAACGGATAACGTTATTGTTGACAAAAGTAATCTAAATACAAGTATTATTGGTACATATAAAATAAAATATATGGTAGTCATAGATGATATTGAAGAATATATCTATAGAGAAGTAAATATAATAGATAGTAAACCACCAGTTATAACACTAAATGGACAAGCTCTTGAAATAATACCTCTTAATAGTATATATAAAGATAGTGGAGTGATTGTTATAGATAACTATGACACAGAAATTCAAAACAAAGTAGTAACTACTAGCAATGTAAATACCAATAAAGAAGGAGCATACACTGTAAAATATACCGTAACAGATCAAAGTGGAAATAAAACTACCGCTTCAAGAAAAGTTATTGTAAAGAAATGATAAAATAAAAGAGAAGATAGATACATAGTTTACAAAAAACATATTCTATCTTCATTTTATTATGTCTTAAACATCGCTCATACCATATAACATTTTTATAATTATTTTTCTAATGAAATCAACCGGTAATACACTAATAGATAAAATAAACATAATTATAAATTCTTTCATATTTAAACCATGAGTTCTAAATAAATCTCCACCTTTATATATAATAAATATTTGAACAATTGTTATAAAACCAATAATAGCAATAAATACTTTGTTCTTTTTAATATTAGCTATAATATTTAATCTATTAGTTCTAGCCGATAAAGCATTAAATATACTAATAAAAATCAAAAGACCAAAGAAAGCTGTTAATTTACTAACAGGAGTATAAATATTATTAATAATACTACTTTTCATAAAAAATATACAAATAATAGAAGAATATATTCCGGTTACTAATATTTGACTAATCATATATCTATTTATTATGTGATCAGATTTTTTCTTTGGAGGCTCTTTCATATAATCATTAAGAGCTGGTTCATAAGAAAAGGCCAGTCCAGATAAAGTATCCATTATCATATTAATCCAAAGCATTTGTACAACAGTTATAGGTACAGGTATTCCAATAAATGGTCCAATAATCGATACAGTAAGTGAGCATAAATTAATTGTTAGTTGGCATATAATAAATTTTCTAATACTTTTAAAAATAGTTCTTCCATATAAAACAGATTGTGCTATAGACATAAAATTATTATCCAGTATTACAATATCAGAAGCTTCTTTTGCAACTTCTGTACCACTACCCATAGCAAAACCTACATCTGCTTTTTTTAAAGCAGGAGCATCATTAACCCCATCCCCTGTCATACCACACACCATCCCTTGTTCATGAGCAATATTAACAAGTCTACTCTTATCACTAGGCATAGCCCTAGCAATTACCCTTATTTTAGGAAATATCTTTATAATATCTTCATTAGTCATTTTGTCTAACTTATCACTAGTAATAACTATATCATCAGCACTTTCTATTAAATTTAATTCTCTAGCTATAGATACAGCCGTTTCTTTGTTATCACCAGTAATCATTATAGTTTGAATAGAAGCTGATTTAACCAAGCTTATACCTTCCAAGACATTTTCTCTAATACTATCAGCCAATACAATAAATCCAAGCAAAGTAATATTTTTTAAATTATCTGTTACAAAGATATCATCAGATATTGCCATAGCAATAAGCCTAAGTTTACTACCAGATAATTCTTTAACTTTACTTAAAATCTTATTTTTATCACTAATATTCTTTTTTATTCCAAACTCATCATAATAACTATTAGAGGCATTAATTATAATTTCAGGAGCCCCTTTAATCAACTTGATTTTATTACCCATATTATCTATCTTAGTAAACATATACTTTTTCTCAGAAGAAAAGGGCATCCGATTTATTACTTTAGCCTTACTTTTATATAATTTAACATAATTTAAAATTGCTTTATCTGTTATATTACCACCAATTATTTTATTATTTTTAGTATCATAAACAGATTCATTATTTACTGATAATGAATCCATAAATAATTCTTTCATATGAGAATTTAATTTTTTAATATCAATTTCTTCTAAAGAAGAAGACAAAATACCAACAACTTCTAATTTACCATTAGTTAAAGTACCAGTTTTATCTGTAAACAATACATTAATATTACCAGCCGTCTCTATTCCCATTAATTTTCTTACTAAAACGTTATTCTTTAACATCGTTTTCATGTTTGATGAAAGAACTAAAGTAATCATCATAGGTAGTCCTTCTGGTACAGCTACCACAATAATAGTAACACATAACGTCATAGCTTCAAGTATATAAGAAAACATAATTTTATAATTAGTTAATGTTGATAATATCATAGAAATATTAAATTCATTTAAAATAAATATCTTATTAAACAAGAAAGAAAAAGCAACAAGAAAAGACGCTACATATCCAATTCTACTAATATTTTTAGCTAGTTCTGTCAATCTTAATTTTAATGGAGAAGGATCTTCTTTTTCCTGTAATTCTTGAGCTAATTTTCCGTATATAGTATTATCTCCAACTTGTGTTACAAGCATTAAAGCACTGCCATTGTATACAACTGATGACATATATACTTTATTATCATCTTCAATTTTATTTATATCAATACAAGCTTTTTTATATTTTTCCTTAGCTTCACCATCTAACATTGATTCATCAACAGCTATAGTCCCACTTACAATAATTCCGTCAGCCGGAACTTTGTCACCTTCACCAAGTAAAATAATATCGTTGTAAACTACATCATTAATAGGTATTTCTATAACTTTATTATCTCTCTTAGCCCTAACTTTTATTAACGAAGTTTCTTCCGTTAATTTATTAAAAGCTCTCATAGAACCATATTCAGATATACTAGATATTAAAGATGCAACCATAATTGCAATAACAATACCAACTGTTTCATACCAATCAAAATCTTTAATTAAAAATATTGTTTTTATCCCCAAAGCAATTAACAATATTTTTATTATCGGATCAGATAAAGTTTCTAATAATAATTTAAAAAAAGTATCATTATTCTTTTTTGTAAGAGAATTATTACCATATTTTTTTCTATTTTTAATAACTTTATCACTAGTAAGACCATTTTTATTAATCATTATTGCCTCCTAGTAAAAAGTATTACGGAATAAAAAAAAAAGAACTATATTTATTAGACATAATTCTTTAAATTAAACTCTATTCTTACATACATCTTTATATGTAACATATTCTTCTGAAGTAACACTTAAAATGCCATTTAGGTAATTAAATCTCTTAACATTATATATAGCATCTTCGTCATCATGATTTAAATCAAAACAATCATACATACTAATAAAATGAGTAGTAACATATATATTTTTATTCTTATAATCATATTCTATTGTTTTTTTACCCATAGACTCTATAACATCACCAGTATTACTAATAATAGCTAAATAATCACCATCAATTTTATCTCCATCATTAGATTCTATAAATAATAAATTATCATTAAAAGAAAAATTAATTTCTTTAAACAATTGATTAGTAGAATTTAAAGTATAATAATTAATATCAACCTTCTTATCATTTACTTTAAGTACCATAGAATAATAATTAGATTTATACATTGCAATTGATGCTAATAATTTAAAATCATCTTGAATATATTTATAGTCTGTTACAGTACATATATTATTTTTTCCAATATCTTCAACTTTTTTAACTTCTACTAAACAATCAATTTTTTTTATATTACTAAGTTTATTAGCTAAAAAGAAAACAGAAAAACATAATAATATAAATGATAATATTATTGCTATAGAGACAATTTTTACTTTTTTATCTTCCATATTTCACCTACCTAATATAAATATAACAAGTCGAATTAAAACTTTACTAACTATTACATTATCATAGTACCACATTTCAAATAATTAATCAATAAAAATGACTGTACTAAGACAATCATTGTAATTTTAGTATGTAGTAATAAATTCAATTTTACCTCTATTTTGAGGAGTATTAAGTAGATTATTTTCTCTTAATACTTTTTTAACTTGTTCAACAACCCCAATATTTCCATCAATAAGTTGAACCAAAGGCATAATTTCAATTATCTTATTACTAATTAAAGGATAGTGAGTACATCCTAAAACAATAGCATCAATATTATAATTTACATATTTATCTAATACATTATGTAAAATATTATTAATTGCAATATTATCTTTTTTTTCAATTGCAAAAGCAAGACCTTCACAAGGAACAAGATATATGTTTTCTCCATCTTTTTTATTATTATCAATAAGTTTAAGTAATTTAAAAGATTTAATAGTACCTTCAGTAGCCATAACTAAAATATTTTTATATCCCTTATCACAAGCTACCTTAACAGCAGGTTCTACTCCTATAAATAACATACTAGGATATAGCTTTCTAAGCATATCAATACATCTAGTTGTAGCCGTATTACAAGCTATTACAATTAATTTTACTTTTCTTCTAATAAAATAATTAACTATATTAATAGCAATTTTCATAAGAACTTTATCACTCTTATTACCATAAGGATTATTTTTACAATCAGCATAATATATATAATTCTCATATGGTAAATATTTCAATAATTCCTTTAAAATAGTTGTACCACCAATTCCTGAATCAAAAACACCAATATAATTATCTCTCATTATCCTTAACCTTCATTTTTAAATCATTAAGAATATTTATAGCATCAATTGGAGTAAGTTCTAAAATATTTAATTCTTTAATACAATTTTCTATTTCATTATCTTCTTTTTTAAAACATAGAGGTAGAGTAGTTTGGATAACAATATCTCTATCATTTTCTTTTTTCTCATATACTTTTAAAATTTCATCCGCTCTATCAATAACTTCACTAGGTAAATTAGCCAATCTAGCAACATTTATACCATAACTTTTATCAACACTACCATCAAGTACTTTGTGTAAAAATGTAATATTTCCATTTTCTTCTTTAGCACTTACATGCTTATTCTTTAAATTAGGAAGTGTTTTTTCTAAATCAGTTAATTCATGATAATGGGTAGAAAAAAGTGTTTTACAAGAAATATTATTATGTATATATTCCAAAATAGCTTGTGCCAAACTCATTCCATCAAAAGTAGCCGTACCTCTACCTAACTCATCAAATAATATCAAGCTCTTTCTAGTAGCATTAGTAATAGCATTTCCTGCTTCCGTCATCTCCACCATAAATGTAGATTCTCCACTAACTAAATCATCACTAGCCCCAATTCTTGTAAATATTTTATCAAATATAGGTAAAGTACCAGACTTAGCCGGAATAAAGCAACCTATCTGTGCCATAATAACAATAATACCAAGTTGCCTCATATATGTACTCTTACCAGCCATATTAGGACCTGTAATAAGTAAGATATTGGTATTTTCATCCATAACTATATCATTAGGAACATATTCTTCTTTAATAAATGCTTCCACCACAGGATGTCTCGACTCAATAATATTAACAACATTATCATCATTTATTATCGGTCTAACATAATTGTATTTACTACATATAATAGAAAATGTTGATAATACATCAATCTCACTAATTATCTTAGCTATTTCCTGAATATCTCTAATATATTCTAAGCATTTATCCCTAATACTTATAAATAATTCATACTCTAAATTAATAATTTTCTCTTCACTAGATAAAATAATTTTTTCTTTTTCTTTTAAAAGAGGATTAATAAATCTTTCACAATTAGCAAGTGTTTGCTTTCTCTCATATTGCATATCCTCTGTAACAAACTGCAAACTACCTTTAGATATTTCAATATAATAGCCAAAAACCTTATTAAATCCCACCTTTAAATTCTTAATACCAGTTCTTTCTCTCTCTTGAATCTCAAAATTACTTATAAAATCTTTTCCACCACTCCTAAGATCCTTTAGTTTATCTAACTCCTTATTAAAACCATCTTTTATTAAATACCCTTCTTTTAAACCAACTGGAGGACTCTCATAAATAGAATCTACTAATAACTGATACAAAGAATTAACATCAGGTAATTCTTTATAATTAATAGATTTAAGTATGTCATTAATTTTAGGTAATACCTCCAATGATTTTTTTAATTGAAGCAAATCCCTAGCATTAGCTGTTTTTAAAGCAATTCTTCCACATAATCTCTCTAAATCATATACTTCATACAAATACTTTCTAAGTTCTTCACATAAAATAAATTCTTGATTTAAAATACTTACAACATCATATCTTTTTTCAATTTTATCTTTATCTACCAAAGGAAATTCTATCCAAGACTTAAGTTTTCTACTTCCCATAGCTGTCTTAGTATCATCAAGTAGCCAAAGTAAAGAATACATTCTTTCTTTATTACGCATACTTTCAGTTAATTCTAAATTTCTCTTTGTATGAATATCCATCTTTAAATAATCATCATTCTTCTTAATAACAATTTCTTCCAAATGATCCATATTTCTTTTTTGATTAACAACCAAATAATTTAAAAGATGTTTAAAACCATGAATATATCTAGTATCAGTAACATTTTTTATAACCCTATCATAATCATTACCTTCATAAATATCATCTATTAAAGAAGTAGTAATTCTATAATTGTCTCTAAGTTTATGATATATTTCTTTATCAACATTACTATCTAATATAACTTCTTTAATTCCTAAAAATATAATCTTATTAATTACTTTACTATTATTATGATCAAGTATTTCACAATATAATTCACCAGTAGTAATATCAGTATAAGTAAGAACATAACAATATTTAAAATCTACAATACTACCTATAAAATTATTTTCCTTTTCATTTAAAGAATTACTAGAAATAATAGTACCAGAAGAAATTATCTCAGTAACATCTCTCTTTACCATACCCTTAGCCATCTTAGGATCTTCTAATTGTTCACATATAGCAACCTTGTATCCCTTTTTAATAAGTTTATCTATATATATTTCACTTGCATGATATGGTATACCACACATTGGAACTCTTTCATCAAGCCCTGCTTGTTTTCCTGTTAAAGTAAGTTCTAATTCATGACTAACAAGTAAAGCATCCTCAAAAAACATCTCATAAAAGTCCCCTAATCTATAAAAAATAATCGTATCCTCATACTTATCTTTAAGTTCTACATAATGTCTCATCATTGGTGAGAGTTTAGTTCTATCTGCTTCACATCTTTTCATATTTTACCTCTTTATATCCATAAAGGACTAAACAAATTATATCATAAATCTCTTCTAAAATCTACTTAATTTCCTCACTAAGAAGTTCACCCAATGAAACAATATTATAACCCTTACTATTAATATAATTTACAATAACATCTAATTCCTTAATATTATTTACCATAATAATACTACCATTCTTAATATTACTTTTTATATCACTATAACTTTTATCAATACTAGGAATAATCGTATACATCTTATTCTTACTACACATATTTATAGTATTATCATTTCTAGTTCTCGCTAAACAATAAACACTTCTATTATTAGTTCTATTATTTATTATATTATTTCCCATTATAACATTATCTTCAGTATAATTACCATCATTACCATAATTATATATATCATGATTATTTAAACTATTTAACATATTTATATTCTTTAACATAAATTCATAATTTAAAAATATATTAATTCTATAATTAATACTATTAATTAAATTAATATTAGATTCAATATTATTATTAAGTATATATATCAAAGAAACATTTTTAAACTTAGGATTTCCACCAATAATATATTTATCATTATTATCTTTTAAACTAATATTTGGTTTAACTATGTCATAAAAAAGTAACTTATCATTAAATACTTTACTACTTTTCATATTATAATAACTCTTATCAATATTAACAACTTTCCCGTACTTACCAGGTATAATCGTATCATTATTAATAACAGCATCTATTGCTTCTATTTCATAATTAACAGCTCTATCTTTAATATCAATCATTAATTCATCATTATTATTTATAACATTAACAACTTTCTCAGTATAAAAAAAAGTAAAACATATCAATAAAAATAATCCTAAATATTTAATTATTTTCATGTAATCACCTAATAAAATATATGACATAATTATTTACTTATACATTATATAATGTTATAATACTTTCATAAGGATAGATAAAAATGAAGAAAAAAAATGGATTTACTTTAATAGAATTATTAGCCACAATAGTAATACTCGTAGCTATATTAGCAATAGCTATGCCAAATATTTTGCAAGTTATAAATAAAAGAAAAGAAAAAAATATTATTCAAGAGCAAGAAATGATGATATCTTATGCTGAATTAATGGCTTCAAAGTATAGCAAAGTATTTATATGTTTAACCCAAAATACAAAAAGCAAACTAAGTTTAAACAAAATAAAAGAACATACCACAATTACAGAAGATATGGTAAAAGACTTAAATCCAGCATCATGTATTATTTATGATAACGGAAAATATGAATACATAGATAGTTGTGGAGATGAATATACAGATTGTGGAGAAGATGAATATTTAAAATAAAAGAAGACACAAGTTAATTGTCTTCTTTTGTTTCTTCCTCAAACATATCTTTTATTTTAACATCAAGAGCATTAGCAATTTTCTCAACAGCATCTAAAGAGAAAGTTACCCCCATATTAATACTTTCAATATCCCTAATATAACCATGACTTAAGTCAGCCAAATCAGCTAATTCTTGTTGCGTAATACCTTTTTTTCTACGATATTTTCTTATATTTAATCTAACCGTATCATATATACTTTTATATCTATTATCCCTCTTCATAATCAACCTCTAGATAAATTATCTCATAATAAAAAATAAAAATATGTAGGAAAATAGTCTACATCAATAATCGACATTTTTTTAATAATTTATATTTTATAATTGCCTAAAGAGGTGAATTATGCACAAATTATATTTAGGCCTAGATATAGGATCTTATTCAATAAAAGGAGTAGTTATAGATAATAAAAATAATATAATAGTAAGTCATACCCAAAACATAGAATTAAATATGATGGAATCTTTTAATAAATTACTAAGTTACATAAAAGTAAATTTAGACTTAAACAATAACTATATAGCTAATTATACTATTACTGGCAGTGGAAAAAATATTATCAAAAATATATTTACTACAGGACTTGTTAAAAATGAAATAGATTGTACCAAAGAAGGAGTATTATGTATAGATCCAAATACAGAAGCAATAATAGAAATATCCAATAGTGATTCAAAATTAATAACCATTAAAGAAGGAAAATTAAATAATTATAAAATATCTAATGCCTGTGACTTATGTAATGGATATTTTCTTGAATCATTATCTAAAAAATTAAATACTTCTATTGAAGAAATGGGACACCTTGCTAGTCTATCTCAAAGGAATATTAATTTAAAAAATAATTGTAATGTATTATTAGAAGATGAAATAATAAAAAAAATATCAAGAGGATATGATAAAAAAGATATATTTTCATCATTATTTAATATAATAGTTAAAGACTATATAGAATACTTTAAAGGTATAAAAGAAATAAATAATAATATAATATTTGTAGGAGGATTAAGTAAATGTAATTATCTTATAACAGAGTTTACTAAAGCATTAAATAAAAACATAATGGTAGATAAAAATTCTTCTTATGTAACAGCCCTTGGAGCAGCAATATATGCTAAGAATAATAAAAAACAAGTATCATTTGATTTCAATACCAAAAATACTGCTATGAAAACCAAAATAGAAGTATGTAATAAATGTCCTGTTAATTGTGAAATAGTAAGTATGTATATTGGAGATGAATTAGTGGATTCATTTGGATATAATTGTGAAAAAGGTAAAATAAACATAGGAAAAAGTAATTATGATAAATCAAAAGTCAGTTAAATAAACAATTGCCTTTTCTTTTTTTAAAAAGTTAGCAATTTACTATTGACTTTGCTAACAGAAAGTATTATACTTGTACTAGCAATCAAATGAGAGGATTGCTAAGGAAGTGATGTTTTGATAACAAAAAGACAAGAGAATATACTGAAGTTTCTAGCAGAAGAATATATTAAGACCGCTAAACCAGTAAGTTCAAGCACAATATGCAAATATCTTAAATGTTCAAGCGCTACGATAAGAAATGAAATGGTTATATTAGATGAATTAGGTTACTTAGAAAAAAATCATTTTGCTTCAGGTAGAATTCCAAGTGAAAAAGGATATAAATACTATGTAGATAAACTTATGTCTCCAAAAAATATGACTGGAGAAGAAATGTTAAAACTACAAACAATATTTCATAACAAAGCTCTTGATTTAAATGATATTATTTTAAAAAGTATTGAATTAATATCGGAAATGACAAACTATACTTCAGTAGTTTTAGGAAAATCTTCCAATGAAAGTTTATTAAAGAAAGTAGAAGTTGTACCACTAGAGAATGATAAAGTATTAACAATGGTTATAACAGATAAAGGACACGTTGAATATAAGAATATGTATTTACCAAATACAGATATTGAAGAAGTTATAAAAACAGTAAATCTTATAAATAGAATGATTGTGGGTACACCAATTGACTGTATTAGTGAAAGACTAGAATATGATATAAAACCAATTATTGGTAAATATGTTACTCAACATGAAATACTATATAATGCTTTTTATGATGCTTTTACTAGTTTTACAAATAAATCAGCCGATGTACATTTTGTTGGAAGAAATAATTTCTTAAAGCAACCCGAATTTGAAAATATTGATGCCGTAAAGAAAGTATTAACTAAATTAGATGATGTATCTTCAATTAGTGATATGGCTGAAGAAAAAAATGGTATTAATATATATATAGGAAAAGATAGTGAACTTTCTGAAGACATTGCCGTGGTTAAAACAAAATATAACTATGGTGGCTTAGAAGGAACGATTGCTATTATTGGACCCAAAAGAATGGAATATGAAAAAGTTGTTACTTTATTAAATTATATTAATGAAAATTTAAGTAACACTAAAAATTAAAGAAAGTAGGCGAATATGAGCAAGAAGAAAAAGAAAGATTTAGAAAAAAGTTGTCAATGTGACGAAACATGCACTTGCGGGTGCAATGAAGGGAATGAATGTTGCTGTGACAACAATTGTAATGAGAATGAATGCCAAAGTGAATGTTGTAAAGAAGAATGTAAATGTGATAATACAGAATTAGATAAATTGAAAGAAAGTGTTAAAGCATTACAAGAAGCACTATTAAGAGAAAAGGCGGAAGTTCAAAATTACAAAAGAAGAAAAGATGAAGAAATATCTAAAACATTAAAATATGCTAATGAAGATATGATATTAGAATTTCTACCTATTTTAGATAACTTAGAAAGAGCAATTAAACTAGATGATAATAATCTAGATGATGAAGTAAGTAAGTTCTTAAGTGGAATAAAAATGGTATATACACAAATAAAAAATATGTTAGAAAAATATGAAGTAAAAGAAATAGACACATTAGGTAAACCATTTAATCCAACATATCATCAGGCAGTATTAACTGACAAAGTTGATGATAAAGAACCAGGAATTGTTTTAGAAGTATATCAAAAAGGATATATGTATAAAGATAAAGTCATACGTGTAAGTATGGTAAAAGTAAATGAATAAATAAGAAAGAGGATGATAATATGAGTAAAATAATAGGAATAGATTTAGGTACAACAAATAGCTGTGTATCAGTACTTGAAGCAGGTGAGGCAAAAGTAATACCAAACCCAGAAGGAGGACGTACCACTCCATCTGTCGTAGCTTTCAAAAATGGTGAAAGAATAGTTGGAGATGCTGCCAAAAGACAAGCAGTAACTAATAAGGATACCATTTCTTCAATAAAAAGATTAATGGGTACAGATGAAAAAGTAGAAGCGGCTGGAAAAAAATATACACCAGAAGAAATCAGTGCTATGATACTTTCATACATGAAAGATTATGCTGAAAGTTATTTAGGAGAAAAAGTAACAAAAGCTGTTATAACAGTTCCAGCATACTTTAATGATTCACAAAGACAAGCAACAAAGAATGCAGGTAAAATTGCTGGATTAGAAGTAGAAAGAATAATAAATGAACCAACTGCCGCAGCTCTTGCCTATGGACTAGATAAGCAAGATAAAGCACAAACAATTCTAGTATATGACTTAGGTGGAGGAACATTTGATGTTTCTATACTTGAACTAGGAGATGGCGTATTTGAAGTTAAAGCTACAGCTGGTAATAATAAATTAGGTGGAGATGATTTTGATCAAAGAATCGTAGACTACCTAGTAGAAACATTCAAAAAAGAAAATGGTATAGATTTATCTAAAGATAAAATGGCTATGCAAAGACTTAAAGATGCAGCCGAAAAAGCTAAAAAAGACTTATCTGGTGTAACTACAACACAAATATCATTACCATTTATATCTCAATCAGAAGAAGGACCACTTCACTTAGATGTAACTCTAACAAGAGCAAAATTTGAAAGTTTAATTGAAGATTTAGTAAACTCTACATTAGAGCCAGTTAGAAAAGCAATGAAAGATGCTAAATTAACAAATAAAGACTTAGATAAAGTAATTCTAGTTGGAGGTTCTACAAGAATACCATGTGTTCAAGAATTAGTTAAGAAAGAACTTGGTCAAGAACCACATAAAGGTGTAAATCCTGATGAAGTTGTTGCCATGGGTGCAGCTATTCAAGGTGGTGTATTAACTGGTGAAGTAAACGATATTGTCTTACTAGATGTAACACCATTATCACTTGGTATTGAAACACTTGGCGGTGTAATGACAGTATTAATAGAAAGAAATACAACAATACCTACAAGTAAGAGTCAAATATTCTCAACAGCATCAGATAATCAACCAGCTGTAGATATCCATGTATTACAAGGAGAAAGACCAATGGCTGCCGATAATAAGACTTTGGGTAACTTCCAATTAACAAATATCCCACCAGCACCAAGAGGTGTACCACAAATAGAAGTAACATTTGATATAGATGCTAATGGTATAGTTAATGTTAAGGCTAAAGACTTAGGAACAAATAAAGAACAATCAATTACAATTACAGCTACAAATACTTTAACTGAAGAAGAAATAGATAAGATGATGAAGGAAGCCGAAAAGAATAAAGAAGCTGACGAAAAGAAGAAAGTATTGGTAGATGCTAAAAATGATGCAGAACAAGTAATATTTATGACTGAAAAAGCCTTAAAAGATCTTGGTGAAAAAGTATCTGACAAAGATAAAGAAGAAGCCAATGATTTAATAGATAAGACAAAGAAAGCAATCGAAAAAGAAGATGTCGAAGATATCAACAAAGCTAAAGATAAATTACTAGAAAAAGCTAATGCACTAGCAACAAAAGTTTATGAAGAAGCTTCTAAGAAAGAACAAGCAGAAAGTTCTGATAATACTGAGAAATCTGAAAAAACTGATGATAAAAATGACGATAATGTCGTAGATGCAGAATATGAAGAAAAATAATTATAAGGCCCTAGGTAACTAGGACCTTATTGGAGGTAAGAATGAACAAAAAAGATTATTATGAGGTTCTTGGTGTTAGTAAAACAGCTTCACAAGATGAAATAAAAAGTGCTTTTAGACGACTAGCCAAGAAATATCATCCTGATGTTTCCAAAGAAGAAAATGCTTCTGAAAAATTCAAAGAAGTTCAAGAAGCATATGCTGTATTATCTGATGAAAATAAAAGAAAACAATATGATCAATATGGACATAGTGCATTTACCAATGGTGGTGGCGGATTTTCTGGATTTGATGGCTTTGACTTTGGAGATATGTCTGATGTATTTGATGATATTCTTGGAGGATTTGGCTTCGGAAGAGGATTCGCAAGTTCAAAAAGTAACAGTAGGACAAAAGCAACTAGAGGAAATGATGTTTTATACCATATGACTATTGATTTTGAAGAAGCCGTATTTGGAACAAAAAAAGACATCAAAGTAAAAATGGTTGATACATGTGAAAACTGTGATGGTCAAGGTGGATTTAATTCTACAAAATGTAGTCAATGTAACGGAACAGGTATGTTAACCCAAGAGCAAAGAACAATATTTGGAAGTTTCTTATCTAAGTCACCATGTCCTTACTGTAGCGGTACAGGTAAAACTTATGAGAAAAAATGTAATGAATGTAATGGTAAAGGTCAAGTAGAAGTTACTAAAACAATAACAGTAACTGTACCTAGTGGAATAGATACCGAAAATAGACTTCGTATTGCTGGAAAAGGTGAAGCTGGAAAAAATGGAGGTCCATCTGGAGATTTATACATAGAATTTACCGTAAGGGATCATGACTATTATCAAAGAGTTGATGATGATATATATATAGAATTGCCATTAACTATAACAGAAGCTGCCCTTGGCTGTAAAAAAGAAATACCAACTTTATACGGAAATGTTGATATAACAATTCCAGCAGGAACACAAAATGGTAGCAAAATGCGCCTTAAAGGCAAAGGTATAGAAAATGTTAATAATAAAAGAAAAGGGGATATGTACGTTGTCACCAAAGTTATTATTCCAGAGAAATTAACAAGAGAACAAAAGAAATTATTTGAGTCTCTTTCTGAAACTGACTTAGAAGAAACAAAATATTTCAAAAAATATAAAAATTGCATCAAATAAAGATGCTTTTTTTTTATGTGTATGTTATAATTTACTTACCAAGAATTATGTGTAAAGGAAAACAAATATGCAAAGATATTTCGCTAAAAATGAAAAATTAGAATTACAAGATACTGATTTACATCACATAAAAAATGTTATGAGAATGTCTATAAATGATAAAATTGAAATAATATATAACAAAAAAATATATCTATGTCTTATCGAATCAATAAATCCATTTCAAATCAAAATAGTAGATAATTATCAAGAAGAAAGAAATCTTGATATAGAATTAACTATAGCTATATCATTAGTAACTGAGCAAAAATTTGATTTAATACTTCAAAAATTAACAGAATTAGGAGTACATAAAATAATTCCCTTAAGAACAGAAAGAAGTATTGTAAAAATTACTAATGATAAAGTAGATAAAAAAATAAAAAGATGGAACAGTATCTGTAAAGAAGCAAGTGAACAATCGCATAGACTGGATATTCCAATTATAACAGATATTATGACCATAAAAGATTTAGAACACTATAATTGCAAAAATAAATTTATCTGTTCCTTAACACCAGATTCAAAAAAAATAAGTACATACATAAATAAAGAAAATAAAGAAGAAATGTTATTTGTTATAGGGCCAGAAGGAGGAATAAGTGATAACGAAAATAAAATATTAACATCTTATGGCTTCAAAAATATAACATTAGGAAAAAGAGTATTAAGGGTTGAAACTGCCGCAATATGTATTGCAAGCATTATAAATTACATATATGAAGGGTGATAAATATGCAGCCATTTTTAAGTTTTTATAACAGTCTAGATGTTCTAAATAAAATAATGTTTTTTGGAATAATAATAGTAATTATTTTAACTATCATTACATTAATTATTTATTCTAAAAAAAGTAAAATAAAAACAATAAAACCCAAAGAAAAGACTGAAGATGTTTTAGAAGAACTACCTATTATAGATAAAGAATATAATTCTAACGAAAATATTCAAAAAAAAAATATAAATAGTATTCCATTCCCAACAATTAGTGAAGAAGATACAATAATAAAAGAACCAGAACAACTAGAAATAGTTATTGAAGAAGAAAATGATAAGAAAGAAATAGAAGAACCAAAGATTAAAAATTTATCTCTCTTTGATGATATTGAGACCAAACCATCCCCAAATAAAGCATACCAAAAAAATGTATTTAGAGAAATGAAATCAAGATATCAAACATCCCCAATAGGAATAGTTTATCCAGAAGAAAGAGAAGTAAAAGTAGAACAACCAATAAATAATAAAGAATATATTCAAGACGTAAGTGAAAAATTAAGTAAAGCAACAATACCAGACAAAATAGAACTAACAGACTATGAAAAAGAACAAGAAGAAAATGCCATAATAAGTTATGAAGAACTTATGGAGAAAAAAGATGAAATAGTTTTTATAGACGAAGAAGATGCCGTAATAAGTTATGAAGAATTAATTAATAGAAAAGAAAAAATATATAATATTACTAAAGAAAATAATGATACAAACTTTATTAATGAACTTAAAAATCTTAGAAAAGATCTTAAATAAAGTATTTGCAACAACATATTACCTTTAGTTGCAAAATCTCCATCCTTATAGTATAATTCCAAGAGAGGTGAATATTAATGATAGATATCAATTTAATTAGAAATAATAAAGAATTAGTCAAAGAAAATATAAGAAAAAAATTTCAAGAACATAAAATTATTATCGTAGATGAAATAGAAGAATTAGATAAAAAAAATAGAGAACTAAAAATACAAGGCGACAACTTAAGAAGTGAGAGAAATAAAATATCTGACAGTATTGGTACTCTATTTAAAGAAGGTAAGACTGAAGAAGCTAACCAAAAGAAAAAAGAAGTAATAGAAATTAATGATAAACTAATAGAAATAGAAAAACAAGAAGAAGAATTAAATAAAGTAATTCGTGAAAAAATGATGGTCATACCAAACATTATTGATCCTTCTGTCCCAATAGGACATGATGACAGTGAAAATGTTGAATTAGAAAAAATAGGTACACCTTTAGTACCAGATTACGATATACCATATCATGCCGATATACTAGAAAGTTTAGGTGGATTAGATAAAACTTCAGCAGGTAAAACAAGTGGTAATGGATTTTATTATTTAATGGGAGACGTTGCTAGACTATCTTCAGCTTTGTTATCTTATGCTAGAGATTTTATGATAGAGAAAGGTTTTACTTATTGTATTCCACCATTTATGATTAGAAGAGATGTTGTAGATGGCGTTATGTCTTTTGATGAAATGGATGCCATGATGTATAAAATAGAAGGAGAAGATTTATACTTAATTGGAACAAGTGAACACTCTATGATTGGTAAATATAAAGGAGAAATATTAAAAAAACAAGAATTACCTATAACTATGACTTCATATTCACCATGCTTTAGAAAAGAAGTTGGTGCCCATGGACTAGAAGAAAGAGGAATATATAGAGTACATCAATTTGAAAAACAAGAAATGATAGTTATATGTGAACCAGAAGAGTCAATGGAATGGTATGAAAAAATGTTATCTTACACTGTAGAATTATTTAAAAGTTTAAATATACCAGTAAGAAAACTTGAATGTTGTAGTGGAGATTTAGCGGATTTAAAAGTAAAATCATGTGATATTGAAGCATGGAGCCCAAGACAACAGAAATATTATGAAGTAGGATCTTGTTCAACACTAGGAAGTGCACAAGCACGTAGACTTGGTATAAGAGTAAAAGGAGATAAAGAAAATTATTATCCACATACTCTAAATAATACAGTATTAGCATCAACAAGATCACTAATTGCCCTAGTAGAAAATAATTATCAAAAAGATGGAAGTATAATTATTCCAGAAGTACTAAGGCCATATATGGGCGGATTAGAAATTATTAAGAAAAAATAAAAAGTATAAATACATTGTAGTGGATGTAAACAAAACATCCACTATTTTTATTTAATAAAATATTTTATAAGTTAACTATTTACATAAATATTAACATCTACTATAATTAATTTAGGGTAGAAAAAATTCACAAGCACAATACTTAAGAACATTAAAGGACGGGAAATAATGGATAAAAAAAAGAAAGTAATGGGTGTATTGATTGCTTTAACAATTATATTTACAGTCGTTGGTTCAACATTTGCTTATTTATTATGGTCAAGTAGTGAAGAACAAAAAACGAATCTAACATTTACAAAAGAAGCAGGATACTCATGCAGTGCTAATGGTGGCGGTAATATAACTGAAAGTGACGTTATTTTAATGCCAACGATAGTAAATGATAGTACAACTGCTTATTACATAAAAAGAACAGTAACAGTAAATCCAAGCATAACAGACAGTATATTACCTGTATATATGGATTTATGGTTAGACATAAATACATTGGGAGAAGGATTATCTAATAGTGATAATTTTATGTATGCATTTACAACTAGTAGTACTAGTCCTACAACTGGAGTAGTAAGTTCTGGTAATTTTAAGTGACTAATAACAGGCGATAAAGTTTATTTATTATTAGGAAAAAAATATACCGAAACAACTACAGAGACGTATTATTTATGGATTTGATTAGATTCTTCTGAAACAAGTAGTGATCCATACGAAATTGTTGAATAAACACTATAAACATACATAGGTAATTAAATAATCTAAAAGTTTGAATATTTCAAACTTTTTTTTACCTAATATTTTGAAAAAATATCATCCATGTTATAATGTTATTAATGGTGATTTATATGTCAAATATTTTAGGAATATTAATGCTTTTAGGGGTAGAATTAGAACTATATTTAGATTTAGTACCTAATAATAATAAATAAAAAAAATTATTTTTAAATCCAACATTAGTTATATAAATTTTATTTTGTCAACTAAGTTTCCAAAAAATCTTTACATATTTAAAAAGTTAGTATATAATTAAGTTATCAGTGGAGATGATAGGATGTTAAAAAAGGATAAATCTGAAGAAACTCTCGCAGAATTAATTAGAAATGCAAGAAAAGAAAAAGGACTATCTGCAAGAAAATTAGCAAATCTTCTTAATTTAAGTCATACAGAAATTAATAATATTGAAAGTGGTTATAGAGTTAAACCATCTATTATTGTTTTAAAAGGAATAGAACAATACTTAGGTATTCCGTTTAGTAAGACTGCTAAAATAGCAGGTTATTCAAAAGAAACAATTAAATATGGAGTAGAAGAAATTATTGTTAGTTATGAAATGTATGATAAAAAAATAAAAGAATTTAAAGAACAAATTAGATATGCTGAAAATATTATTGAAATAAAAAGACATATAGCGATGGATACAGAAGAATATTTTAAAGATATACATAATTATTTAAAAAACCAAAAAGACATAGATAAAAAATTATTAGATAAAGCAGATTCTATTGAAAGATTTTTATCAGAAATACAAAGAAAATACGAAAATGTTTATAAAGAAAAATAATGACAGCAATGACAGGAAAAATTAGATGGTATCCACCCAAAATTTGCTGTCATGCCGTCACTAATCATTAAATAAAATAAAAAAGTATGTTTCAAATTATTATTGATTCATACTTTTTTATTTGCTCTTTATATCTATAGAATAGTTAATTATTTTATGATTCATATATATGTTCATTAATAAATATATAATTATTTAATCATAAAAATAATAAAAAGATAAAAATAACAAAAGAAAATATGTTATAATATTTAGTGAAAGATAGATTTTAATATGTACCAAAAAATAGGAGGTGTATTATGCCAGAACAATCATCAAAGCAACAAATGATAATTGACTATATTAGAAATATTTCAGAACAATTAAATCAACAATATAATGGTATTATGAATAACGATAGATATGATCGTGCAATAGAAATGTTTAAAGATTCAGAACTACCTTATGAAGAAGTCATTAAACAAATAAATGCACTTCCCGAGCAAGTAGTTAAAAGTTATCTTGAAGAAAGAGAGAAAAGATTTAATCCTGAACTTGTTAAACAAAATCATGAAGAAATATATAGTAAATTAGAAATATTAGTTAAAAAATTAAATGAAAGAGGTATTGACTATCAATTAGCAGGTTCTTTATGTGCTTATATTAAATATGGTGTTGAATCAAGCAGAACTCATGATGATATTGATATAAATCTAAATGAAGCAGATATGGATAAGTTTAGACAAGTTTGTGAAGAAATAGGTTTACAATTTCATGATGATAGATTAACTACTCCAAGAGTATTAAAAAATGGAATACCTTCAGGAGACCACGAAGTTCTTGCAACTTTAGATGGTTCAAATTTTCATATTGGTGCATTTTGTTTTGAAAGAAAACCCGACGGAACAATAGTTAATAAAGGTTATTATCATGATGAAAGTGGACAAGTTTATACTCGAGATGATGTTATGCCACCTGAATTGGCAAGTGAAATATTTGGTAGAGAACAAGTGGATTTTAGAGGGCAAAAATTAACTATTACTCCACCAGAATATGTTTATAGATTAAAAAATTATACAAAAAAAGATAAAGATTTAGCAGATATTATGTTTATGGAAGGAAGAATAGATAAAGATAAATTAGAACGAATTTCTGAATTATCTAAAACTTCTAGAATTGAACATACGAAAGTGGATATTTTTGGTCAAAGTTTTAATTATCATACTCATACATATCGTTCTGGACATTTTGAATATGCTAGTGATGAAGAAATGCTACAAGCCGCAAGAGATATGGGTATCTCAATGATAGGTTTTAGTGAACATATTCCCAATCCTGATTTAGTTTTACCTGATGAAGACCATAGAATGTTATCGTCAGAAGTTGATGGTTATATTGCCTCTATCAGTAAAATGAAACAAGAACATCCTGATATGACAATATTAGCAGGATTTGAGGCAGAATATGATCCAATGAGAGAAGCATTTTTAGGCGAAATGAGAGATAAAGTTGATTATATGATATTAGGACAACATTTTGTTAATCGTGGATTACAGATGATTTCTCCTAATAATAATCCTAATTATCCTATTGAATATGCAAATATGGTAAGTCAAGCAATAGATAGTGGTATTTTTGATATAGTTGCACACCCTGATCATTTTATGGAATTTAGAGATACAATGGAAAGTGATGAAGCAAGAAAATTATTTGACGAAAATGCAGTTCTTGCTAGTCAAATAATATGTGAAAAAGCAAGAGATATGGGTATTCCTATTGAAATAAATCTAGCTAAAGCAACAAGTGGCAAAGTTTTGTCTGATGGCAGTTTAGCATATCCACACCCCACTTTTTGGAAAGTAGCACAGGAAATAGATGGATTAAAAATTTTAAAAGGTGTTGATGCTCACGATTTAGGAGCATTTAAAGATATACCAAAGGCAGAACAACAAATAGCAAGCATAGAACAAATGGTAAGCGATAAAATGATTAAAGGTACATATAACCCTGCTATTGCAAGGCAAAATAATTCTAAATTGCAACAAGCATATGCTCAAGGACAAGCAAATGCACTAACATTTGAAACACACATGATAAGTCAAATTGTAAATGATACCTTATCAAGAACTCAAGATGGTTTAGATTCTGAAAGTTTAGCTGTCGCAGTAGGGACATCATTAAATGGTGTTATGCAAAGTTGTGTAGATAATGCTAGTAAAAAAGGCCAAAGTACGATTGAAGAAATAACTCAAATTGGTAATTCATCTTTAGCACCTACTGAAAAAAAAGGAAAACTTGAACGAAAGAAAATGGTAGTTCAAGAAATAAATCAAGTTTTAAGTAATCAACAAAGAGCAATAGAAAGTGCAAAAGAAAATGTTTTAACTGCTATGAATATTGGTTGTAGTGATAAAGAAGAATACTCAAATACTATAACTCAAATTACTCAACATAAAACTACAAAAAATGAACAACAGAAATCTCAAATAGAAAGCCACATTGCAAGTTTTCAAGAGTCAAAAGGAATTACAAATACATACGGCAAGTCATATCAATTGGTTAAGAAAAATCCTAATCAAAACAATGGCAATGGTAGTAATTCAAGTAAAGGATTTGCTAATGTTGTAATATTATCATTAATAACTACATTTATAATTGGAGTTGCCGTTGGTATAGGTTATATGCTCTATAAATTTACAATTGGGGGTTAATAATTATGAATTATGACTTATTATGGAGTATGGACGAATATCAATCTTTACTTGATTATAAATGGAATTCTTTTAAATATATAAATATGTTTTTAAATGAAGGCATAACAAATCGTGAGAGAAGATTTAATCCAAATGTGAAAGCATATCCAAAAACTCCTGAAGAATTTAAAAAAGCAATAGAAACAATAACAAAATTGTATGAAGCAATACAAAAAAACTATGTATTGAATGGTCGCAAAGAATACCAACAACAATTATTTCGTGGAGTTAGAAAAAATAGTAATCATTCATACTTTGCTTCAACAAGTGAGAGTATGGACACTGCTCTTTCTTTTATGGACGGTATAAATAATGGTAATACAAGTAATGATGTATTAGTAGAAATTGAACCTTCGCAAGTTGCGTGGATAGATTTAGAATCTTTTATTCCTGCATCAAAAGGTGGCGATTTAGAGGAAAAAGAAATATTATTTCTTCCATGCGAATATAAAACATTACAAGAAATGAAATTTCCTGATTATTTAAAGACATCAGGTATGTCGGATAGTTTGTCTAGGGAAACACAAAGAAGATTAAGCAAATTACAAGATTTAACTTGCAGAAAAGCGAAATTAATAGCTCCAAGTTATAAATCTTCTACATATATGTCATTAGATGCTCTAGCATCAAGATTTGAGCAATATAGACAAAACTTAATTAAATTAACTGAAGCACTAAAAAATGGTCAGCCAACTACACTAATTGAAAAAGAAATTATGGAATTTAAAAAGTTTTGTTCAGGTTATCTTAAATCACAATTTAATAGAATTGATATAGAACTTCAAAAGCAAAATTCTCAAGCATTATCACAAGGACAAATACAATTAGATAAAGGCAGTAGAATGCAGGAAATACATATTGGTAATACGGGAAGAATGTTTGCTATTCAATCTCCTGCAGGTGTTGAAAAATATTATTTTAAACCTGCCGAATCAAAAGACAAAGTTGCAAAACCTTATCGTGCATATATTCAAGAAGCAGCATATAATGTGCAAAGAATTATAAACCCTGTCAGAGCCGTTAAATGTAATACTGTTAATATCAACAGAATATTTGGTGCAATACAAGAAAAAGTAGAGGTAGATAAAGATGTGACTAGGCAGTTTCATCGCTACTTTTATGGTAACGGTGGAAATCTTGATCCTAAATTATTAAGTCAAATATTAGATGAATATTTAGTTGATTATTGTTTATGTAATTATGATGCTCATGCTAAAAACTTTGTTATTGATATTAATGGAAATTTAAGAGGCATAGATAAAGAACAATCATTTAGATATATTGATAAAGATGCGACTGATGATATGTTATTCTCTCAAAACTATAATGAAGAATATGGCGAAAGCGAAACAATATATGCAACAATATTTAAAAAAATAGCAAGTGGCGAAATATCTTATAAAGTATTAGAAGGATTAAATTATCGTGCTGCAAGACTAGCACAGATTCCTGACGAACAATATCGTGAAATGTTTAGAAAATATGCTTCTAGTAAAACAAAAATACCACAAGAAGCAGAAATGCTATTAGATAGAATTGTTGAAAGAAAAAAATCAATAACAAAAAAAGTAGATTTATTGAAACAAGATATGTATCAAAAATCTAGTGGCAAAGTGAAGGGAACTGATGAATATATGTTTACTGACAATATTGCACAAAAAAACACTCCTGTAAAAAGACCTTATATAAGGCAAGAAGTGGTAGATACTGTTACAGGCAAGGCATTTCAAAGGCAAGCACAAACACCCTGGTCAAGTAATGAAAAAGAAGAATTGATGAAACAAAGACAAGATTTAAGACGAGCTCAATTCCAACAAAGAACTCAACAAATGGGTTTGGGTCAAAAACAAGTTCCCAATCTTAACGATATATTTCAACAGCAAAAAAGACAACAACAAATGGAAGAAGAAATGGAACATGGTATGTCAATTTAATTAAGGAGGAAAAAATGGAAAAATTATTTGATGTTATTAGAAAAAACAACATTGAATTAGTTAAGGATTTAATTAGTTCAGATACTAGTTTAGTAAATTCAATTTCAGTAAAGGGATTAGAAAAAGATAATGGTCAATCTCCGCTACAAGTTGCTATAAAAACTAATAATATTGATATAGCAAATTATTTGATAGATAATAATGCTAATGTTAATTTTATAGAAAAAGATTCAACTAATGAATGGAAAGCCCCTGTTATTCATGATGCTTTAAGAACTGCAATTATGAATACAAGATGGAATACTTTTGATGGTAATATAAAAGTTTTCCATACAAAAGAAGAATCAGATAAATCATTTACATTATTAAAAAGAATTATTGAATTAGGTGCTGATGTTAATGCACACGATTCATATCATAATTCTTGTTTAGATCGTGCTTTACTTGATTGTAGGCAAATATTGCCTTATTATGATATAGAAAAAGATTTATTAAGCAAAGACAGAGTATTAACTGATGAAATCAAAGAAGATATTTCACGAATTATCAAAATTCTAATTGATAATGGTGCTGATGTTAATGAGAAAAACATTAACTCTAATAAATCTTTTAAAGAAGCTGCAAACAATAGTGTAATATCTAAATGTTTAACATTTGATATAAAATAATGAAAGGAGGAAAATATGAAAGAATTTAAATTAAAGGAAAATGAAATTAAAGAACTTACAACAGTTAAAGGTGGTTGTATAGCATCAGATAGAATTACTGTTGATGGACAAAAAGTCGGTTATATGTATAGAGAAAACCCTACTAACGAAACAGATAGTGGTTGGAGGTTTTTCTCTGGCAATGAAAATGATGAATATACAAATAATCCTGATAATTTTAGTATACTTCAATTAAATACAATCTGTAATTATGATGCAGATATTATTCCGTATCTCGAAAAAGCAGTTGGAACTAAATTAGCAAGAGATGTTAATGGAACTTTCATAGAAGAATAATTTCATTTAAGTTCGAATTTTTTAACATAGTTGCTGATAATAGGTTTTCTGTGATTTAAATAATTTAAAACATTAGTTTTGATGTTAATAATTCTAGATAAATTATCTAGGATTTTTTCTTGTTCTTTATCAGTAATATTTTTATAATTTGAATATTTTTTATAAATATTTGGACTAACTCCCATATTCTTTTTAAACACTTCCGAAAAGTATTCTAATGAATTAAAGCCATTTTTAAAAGCAATACTTAATATATAATTATCATCTTTAAAATACTTCAAACTATTATATATTCTCGTTGTATTGATATATTCATGTATAGATATATTTAGTTCTTTCTTAAATCTTCTCATTATGCATGATTTATCAAAATAAAATAACAAGCTTAACTCATCAATAGTTATTTCTTTATTTATGTTATTATTTAAATACTCAATTATGTTACAAACTAAATCGTTGGAAAACATAGTATCACCCACTCATTTAGTAGTATACCACGCTTTTGCATAAAAGTCATTTTTGTTTAAGTCTGTCAAAAATGTAAATGCTATAATGTTATTGAAAGGGAGTGATATGCATGGCATATTCAAGATGGGCAACAGTTGAAGAATTAAAATCTAAACTAACCCCAGTCAGTTATGATTCTGAAATTAAAAAATCAGGAATACCAATGATGTATGATGAAAATAATCTTTATATTAAAGATGATGAAGCTCATACTTTGGTTATTGGTTCAACAGGTAGTGGTAAGACTCAATCAACAATGTTACCACAATTAAGACTTGCAGTTAAAGCACAAGAGTCATTTATAGTTCATGATGTAAAAGGAGAAATTTATGATATTTTATCAGGAGAACTAAAAAAACAAAATTACAATACTATTGTAATCAATTTAGATAATCCTACTCTTGGTAATAATTATAATCCATTAAGTTTACCTTATGAATTATATAAGAATGGTCAAAAGGACAAAACAATAGAATTATTAGAGAATGTTGGTTACTATTTCTGTTGTAATGAAACATTTAATGCTAGTATTGATCCATTTTGGAACAATTCTGCAACATCATTATTCATAGGACTTGCACTATATCTATTTGACAATGCAAAGGAAGAAGAAGTAAATATTAGTAGTTTATTAAATCTAGTATCAGAATTTGATAAATTATCAGAAGAAGTTAAAAAATATGATAAGACTTCTCCAACATACATTAATCTTTCTAATATTATATTAGCACCAAATGAAACAAAAGGTAGTATTCTATCAGTATTTATACAAAATATGAGATTATTTGTATCAAGAGAAACATTATTAAAAATGTTATCTTCATCTAACTTTGATATGACAAATATTCAAAAAGATAAAACTGCATTATTTATTATAAGTAATAATAAGTCAACTTCTAGAAGATTAATTCCTTTAATAATTGAAGAATGTTATTATGCTGCAATAAATACTAATGATAAAACTCGTAGATTAAATGTGGTAATTGATGATTTCGAAAACTTAATTCCAATTAAGGATTTCAACAATATGCTTACACTTGCAAGAAGTTTTAATATTAAATTTAGTATATTTATAAGAAGTATATTAGAGTTAAGAAATACTTATGGTGCAGAGGGAACTGAAATATTAAAAATGGTATTTGGTAATATAATTTATTTATTAGCAAATGACACTGAAACATTAGAAGATATTTCAAAACTATGTGGAAATCAACAAACTGAAAAAGGAATTGAACCACTAATTACTGTTGAAGATTTAAAATTATTAAATAATTTTGAAGCAGTTATTCTAATTCCTAGAATTAACCCTATTAAATCTAAATTATTACCTGATTATCAAATTGATTGGAAATTTAGTGATGAAAAGGTTGCACTAAAAGAAATTGAAAATAAAGAAGTTAAGACATTTAATATAAAATAATGACAACAATTAAGGGGAAAAATCCCCTTTTTCTAGAGTTAATATAAAATTTTAATAAGGAAATATGATATAATGGTATTAAATAAAGATATGTTAATATCTAGGAGGATTGATAATATGTTTAATATAGATTATATAAAGGCAATTATTTCAAAATTTTTAAGAACATCAAATAAGAATGTGAAACCTAATATACAATTACAACAATTATATGATTCAAATGATTATTATGAAGTTCTTATGCTATTACAAGAATATAATTTATCTCAAGCAATGCCTTTTTTAGCATGTGGTATGAGTTGCTATTTTAATAATCAAGTGAATGAAAATGGATTATCAAACTTAAAACTCTCACCTCAAGATATTGAAGATGCAAAATTTATTGCCTCATGTTTTGGCAAAACAATAAATTATTCAGATAATAATTTATCAACTTTATACACAACACTTTTAGGAACAACTGAATTCAATTATGGTATGCAAACTTTTCCAGCGGGAATTTTTGAAGATGTTTTTCAATGTTCATCTGATCATAGTTTACCAATTCAACCAATTGTTGGAGAAAGTGAATCTGATTATTATTGTAGAGTTTTAGATTATCAAATATCACAATTCGATAATTTCCCAACGGAAAGAAAAAGCGAGGCATTGGCAAGGGCAAAAAGATTAGCAAGTAATTTTTGTAATGGAAAAAATAGAATATATTTAATACCATTTGAAAATGTAGCAAGTAATAAAACGAGTTTTGGGGATGTTGAAGGATTAAGAGATGGAAAATTAAGTGGTAAAGAATTGGAAGCAAAATTAGATAGTTTGTATAGTTTTGAACAATTATTACAAGCATTTGATGTTTCAATTACCAATGGCATGAGTCCTTATGATAATCCTAATATGACAAGTGAATACGGAATTGCAATATATGGAACTATTGCTAGCAAAGGTATATCTTTTTTTGAAATAGATAGAATGTATGATTTGATTCAAAAAAAAGCAAGAGATATGGTCTATACAGATGGCGATGTTATACCTAATGATTTTGATTTAATTATGCAGGAAAGTAGTAGACTAAAAAAATAACCCTAATAGTCAATAAAGACTACTAGGGCCTTATTTTACTTGTCCAATATAGCGTAACAATAATCATATACATATAAGTGCTTGTTTATCTCCTTATTTATAATTTTATCTTTAAAATCAGTTTCAAAGATATTAAATAGCATCTCTATTGAGAAATTTTTCTTTTCTTTTTCAGTTAGTTCTAAATACTTGGCTGAAAGAAATAGTAAGTTTTTATATTTAGCAAAATTAACAATAGTTTTACTATAACTTGGATCAAGTTTATTTAAAACTTCTTTTAATAGTATAATCATATCTTTAATATTAAAATTAATATCAAAATTTTCATTTTCTAATAGATATATTGCTAATCTTATTTTATCAATATTACTTAAATTATCATACATATCTAATAAATCAATTACTTTATCAGTATTATTATCTAATAACATTTTTTACCTCTTTTCTTATAAAAATACATCATTTTTTTGAAATTATTTTTAAAAAAATTTTTCAATTTTTGGGAAAATCAAAAATCTTAAATATTGATTTTTCCTTTATTTTACGGGCTATAAGCAACTCTAACTTAATCATTACCTGTGTCTTCACTGTATTCATCCAACAGGATTTATTAAAAATAAAAATGTTTATATCATATTGTAAAAGAGAAAGTGCTCTAATAATTAGTGAATTTAATAATGAAATATTTAACTATAAAAATTAATGTTGATAATGTTAAAAAGATAAAAAATAAACTAAAAATAGAAAAAAATGTTTTAGCAAAAGAACTTGTTTGTGATGGCGAAACAACGTATATTTTTAAAATAATGGAGGACTAAAAATGATATTATGGATGAAAATAACAGTAATTACCTTGGTATTATTTATTATATTAGATATATATAGATTCTTATTAAATATATTTAGACCTAATAAAAATTGCAAGAGTCTTTTTTGAAATAATTAGAGAAGGAATTACTAATGCTATAATTCACGCTAATAGTAAAAATATTAAAATTATTATAAATGATAGTAAAAATAAAAAAGAATTAATAATAACAAATGATGGTAAAAGAACTAATAAAATAATTCATGAAAATGAAGGAATTAAAGGTATGAGAAGAAAATTAAAAGAAATAAATGGGATATTAATCATAGATAATACAAAAATATTTACATTAAAAGTTATTGTATAAATAATAACTACTAATTATCAAACATAGGAACTATATAACCATTAGCTACACAAAAAACTTCTAATTTAGAAATACTATCAAATTTAGTTTTATTCAATATTGAAGAAATATGATTCTTTAAAGTTCCATTAGATATTCCTAATTTTTCGGCAATTTCATCACGTTCATAACTAAAACATAACATTTTCAACATTTCCATCTCTTTACTAGATAAAGAATCCAATAGCTTATGACTCTTATTAAATTCTGTATTATTAGGAAATATTTTATATCCATCAATTATACTTTTTAATGTATAAAGTAAAGAATCAGAATCAATATTTTTATAAATAAAACCATCTAAATTAGCATCCTTAGTTTGTTTTAAAAAAGAAACTTCTGGAATACCTGTCATAACAAGTATTTTTACATCATCACCATATTTTTCTTTAACTTTTTTAGCGAAAGATATTCCATTAGCATTATTCTTTGTACAAACATCCGTTAAAACTATATTTGGCTTATATAAATCACATAAATCCATTAGTTCACTAGCATCAGTAGTGGTAACTACAACATCATAAACACTAGATATAGTATTCTTTAATATATCATTTAAAATAATTTGATCTTCAACAATAATAATCTTATTCATAATATCACCTTCTAATAACAAAATTATAACAAAAAAAGAAAATATTAAAATATTTATTAAACAGCATTTATAAAAACAGTATATTTATTTTTAATTTCGTAGTATACTTATACAAAAAGAAAAAACTATATAGTATTTATATAAAGGAGGATTAACAATGAATGAAAAATTAAAAAAACTAAAAGTAATATTTATGGGAACACCAACCTTTGCTGTTCCAGTTTTAGAAGAATTAATTAAGAATACCAATGTTATCCTGGTAGTGTCACAACCAGATAGAGAAAAAGATAGAAAAGGAAATATAATTCCAACACCAATCAAAAGAATTGCCATAGAAAATAATATTGAAACTTTCTCTCCAGAAAAGATAAAAGATAATTATCAAGAAATTATAGATAAAAATCCGGATATTATTATAACTTGTGCTTATGGACAAATTATACCAAAAAGTCTCTTAGATTATCCAAAATATGGATGTATTAACGTCCATGGTTCACTCTTACCAAAATATAGGGGAGGAGCACCAATACATAGAGCTATCATGAATGGTGAAAAAGAAACAGGTATAACAATAATGTATATGGATAGTAAAATGGATGCAGGAGATATAATAAGTCAAGAAAAAATAACAATATTACCAGAATACAATTTAGATATCTTATATAATAAAATGTCTATATTAGGAAGCAAATTATTAATTAAAACACTACCTGATATTATAGAAGGAAAAATATCACCAATTAAACAAGATGAAAATCAAGTAACATATGGATACAATATAAAAAAAGAAGAAGAACAAATAGATTTTAATGATTTAGCAATTAATATTCATAACAAAATAAGATCTTTATCAACATTACCAGCGGCATTCTGCTACCTAGACAATAAAAGAATGAAAGTATATGAAAGTGAAGTTACTAACATAAAAGTAAAAGATAAAGCTGGAAAAATAATTAATATAGATAAAAATGGCATATATATAAATGCTATAGATTATGTTATAATTTTTAAAGATATAAAATTAGAAGGAAAAAATAGATGTTTAGTAAAAGATTTTATTAATGGAATAGATTATAAATCATTAATAGGTAAATCGCTAAACTAAAAAAACAAAAATAAGGTATTGACAAACAACAAAAAAAATATTACAATATAATTGCTTAGATAAAGATACAAGGTATATAAGCATAATAAAATACTTGAATAAAGTTTTTATAATTATTATTAATAAGTCGTAAAATGTTTATTAAAATATTTATAAATTATTATGACTTAAATATTAAAGTATCAAGAATTCTTCAAAATGTGAAGTCTTATCAAATCTAAGTATTACAATTAGTATTGAGAGAGAAACTCAAGTGATAAGAGGCAAAACTAATTACTGATAATTTTTAGTACAGTTGTAGTGTAAATTATATATAATAGGTTTATAAGTATAGTAATTGATTTTAATTAATTTTTAAAATCATCCCTGTAAAATATAATAATACGTATAACATATTTGCTGTTCATAAACTCAACTCATTTGTTTTATCAGGACAAATGTTTTTTGTTTGCAACAAATATAAAAAATGCCAAAAAAACACTTGACATTTTTTGATTATTAATATAGAATGTAGTTAACTTAGATAAAATATATGATATATATATTAGAACTATAATATCTTATCTAATCTAAGTTATACAATTGTAATAGAGAAAGAAAACTCTAAGATAAGAGACTAAAACTAAATACTGATAATATTTAGTAAAGTTATAATATTAAAATATTCTATGACAAGTAATTATTTGTTGGTTGGAAAGTAATTGCGAAAGCAACCCAAGGATTTAAATAGTCGTTAATTATATAGGTATCAAAATAATATAATGATTAGTTATTCAAAACTCGGATCAATTAGTTTTATCAGGACAATTGATTTTTGTTTAATTTGAATTATGGCAGTAGTGTATTTTACTATTGCTTTTTTAAATTTTATTAAACAAATATAATTTATTGACATTAAAGTAAGCTTTTGCTATCTTATTAATAGAAGAGGTGATTAAACTGAAAAAAGTATTAAGTGATTTTAACTTTGATAATAAAAGAGTTATATTAAGGTGTGATTTAAATGTTCCTATTACTAATGGAATTATTGAAGATGATACAAGAATTATAGAAAGTTTAAAAACGATAAAATATTTAATTGATAAGAATGCTAAAGTAATTATTCTTTCTCATTTAGGAAGAGTAAAAACAGAAGAAGATAAAAAAGATAATAGTCTATATCCTGTGTACTTAAGATTAAGAGATTTACTTGGAGATAATGTTTGTTTTTCTAAAGATACAAGCGGTAATAAGCTAAAAGAACTGGTAAATACTTTACGCACTGGTGAAGTTCTTCTTGTAGAAAATACTAGATTTGAAGATATTGACGGAAAAAAAGAAAGTTCTTGTGACCTAGAACTTTCCAAATACTGGGCATCTTTAGGAGATATATTTGTAAATGATGCTTATGGAGTGTGTCACAGAAGTCATGCTTCTAACGTTGGAATAAGTAAATTTCTTCCAAGCTGTCTAGGATTACTTGTTGAAGAAGAAATAGAAAAAATAGATGGAATTATTAAAGAAAATACAAGCCCATACATTCTTATAATGGGTGGTAAAAAAATTAGTGATAAAACTCTAGTAATAGAATCATTAATAGAAAAATGTGATTATATCCTTCTTGGAGGAGGTATGTGCTTTACATTCCTTGCTTCCTTAGGAATAAATGTAGGAATGTCTATAGTAGATAAAGATAGTATTCCTTTTTGTAAAGAAATATTATCGAAATATAAAGATAAAATAATATTACCAGTAGACGTCAAATTAAAGAGTGAAGAAATCAAAGGTATAGATAAGCTAACTAATGAAGATATAGCTTGTGATATAGGTCCTAAAACAATAGAATTATTTAAAAAATATCTTAGCACTGCCCATCGTGTTGTAGCAAATGGCCCAATGGGAGTTTTTGAAGAAAAAGAATTTGCTAACGGAACACGTGAATTATATAATTATTTATCTCAAAACAGTATAAAAACATTAATAGGAGGAGGAGATAGTATATCTGCTATTAATACGTTACATATAAATAAAAACTTTTATCACATATCAACAGGTGGAGGAGCAACTCTTGAATATATAGCCCAAGGTACATTACCTGCTATTGAAGCTATAGAGGATAAGTAATGGATAAATTAATAATATTAAATCATAAAATGACATTAAATTATAATGAATTATATAATTACATTACCAGTATTAACAAATTAAATTATAATTTAATAATAGCTCCATCAAACATATATTTAATACCATTTGTCAACAAATGTAAACATAAGATAGCTAGTCAAGATATATGCTATTTAGAAAATGGGAATAATACAGGTAAAGTTTCAGCTAATCAAATAAAATCATTAAATATAAAATATTCCATCGTAGGTCATAACGAAAAAGATACCGACTTAGAAAAAGTTAACCTAAAATTAAAAAAGTGTCTAAATAACAATATAACACCAATATTATGTATATCAGAAAATGATAGAAATATAACAACTATTAATACTGTATTAGAAATATTGTTAAAAGACATAGATGATATATCTAATATAATATTTGCATATGAACCGATATATCAAATAGATAAAGATGAGCCAATTAATTTGAAAGATATTAATACAAAGATTAATTATATATATAATTATCTTATCAATAAATATAAAATAGATCCCTTTATCGTATATGGCGGTTCAGTTAGAGATAATATAAAAGAAGTATTAGAAATAAAAAATATAAAAGGTGTTATGATAGGAAAAATATCATCAGATATAAAAGAAATAACTAAAATTTTAAGTAATATATAAGAAGTAGTAAAAATACTTCTTATTTTGTTTATAATTCGACAAATTACAACATTTAAAAATACTATAATAATAACAGAAAGAGGGAAGAAATATGAGTAAAATAAGAATTTTAATGATTGATGACAATGTAAATCTAATCGAAATGGTACGTGAATATTTTAAAGATCACAACAAAATAGAATTAACTATAGAAAGTCATGATGGTGAAGATGGATTAAATAAAATATTAAATTCAGCTGGTAATTATGATGTTGTTTTATTGGATTTAATAATGCCTGTTAAAGATGGATTATATGTTCTAGAAGAACTAAAAAAAAGAGGAATAGAAAAAAATATTATCGTAGAAACATCATATAATGAACCAAAAATTATTAGAAAAGTAAGCGAGTATGGAGTAAATTATTATGTTTTAAAACCTTTTAATTTATCAGATTTAGAAGATAAAATACTAAGTGTTTTTGATACCCAAGAGAGTAAAACTATTAATTTATATCATAGTAATCTACAAATATCTATTACAAAAATGCTTCATGAATTAGGCATGCCTTCTCACATAAAAGGATACCAATACATAAGAGAAGGAATAACAATGATATATAACGATCCTAATATTATTGGAGGAATTACTAAAGAACTTTATCCAGAATTAGCTAGCAAGTTTGATACTACTGTATCAAGAGTGGAAAGAGCTATAAGACATGCCATTGAAGTAAGTTGGAATAGAGGCAATTGGGATTATATGGAAGAATTATTTGGCCATAGCGTTGATATAGATAAAGCCAAACCTACAAACTCTGAGTTTATTGTTACTGTAGCAGATAAACTAAGATTAGAATTTTCTAAACAAAAAGTCATGTAATTATGACTTTTTTTAAATAAAAAAAGTAGAGTAATTAAACTCTACTATAAAATTCAACTATTAAAGCTTCATTAATTTCACCGTTAAGTTCACTTCTTTGTGGATATCTAACATATGTAGCTTCTTTTTTCTTGTCATTGTAATTAATAAATTCAACTCTTTTATTAACATTAGCTAAAGCTATTTCAATACCTTTATGATCTTTAGAGTTTTCACAAATTCCAATAACATCGCCAATTTTAACTCTATATGATGGAATATCTACTTTCTTTCCATTAACAGTGATATGTCCATGATTAACTAATTGTCTTGCTCCTCTTCTAGTCATAGCAAATCCAGCTCTATAAACTAAATTATCTAATCTACTTTCTAGCAAAATAAATATATTTTCACCATGAACACCTTTCATCTTACCAGCATCTTCAACTATTCTCTTGAATTGCTTTTCATTAAGTCCATACATAAATCTTAATTTTTGTTTTTCAGCTAATTGAATAGAATAGTTAGAAGGTTTCTTCTTTCTGTCTTTACCATGTTGACCTGGACCAAAAGGTCTTTTTAAGTCTTTACCACTTTCAAGTAATGAAAAACCTAATCTTCTTGATTGTTTGTTGTTAGGACCTGTATATCTAGACATTTTTATCCTCCTTTCTCATTGGAGTTATTTATCAATCTATAGGGTGTTTGACTTGACTTTCCCTTATGCAGCGTATAAGTTACTAATACATAACACATTATAAATCAATAAATATTGCCGCCAAATGCATTAATATTATATAATTATTAAATGATTATTGTCAAGAAAATATTTACTTATTTATTAAAAATAATGTTGTGTTACAATTGATGTGAAACATTTCTATAGAAAAAAAGAGATTCAAGTC
>OGUQ01000460.1_pt1 | contig 40273 bp, 32 predicted proteins | sample 1574701 | NCBI WGS metagenome assembly OGUQ01 (sample SAMEA2582087, study PRJEB24529) | metagenome | biome: Human gut stool | place: China | collected 2011 | reverse complement strand
TAAAGATTTTTACCTCTTTATTTTTCCAAGTGCAAATATAATAGAAAGGGCAGAAGCTCCTAGCCCAGGGCACCGCCCTGGGTATAATGGGGATATAACGAAGTCGCCCTGTAAGGGCAAAAGCTTTCAAATACGAAGCTTTTGCCCTTACAGGGCGTTTTGTTGGTTGTATGTTTAACCCAGGGTGTTACCCTGGGCTAGGAGCTTCTGCCCTTTCAGGGCGTATTGCTTAAAACTCACCTCACGGGGTTAACAGGTTAACAGTTAACAGCCGATTTTTGGATAATTACTTCCCCGTAGTCAGCAGCTGCACGGCACGCTGAACTATCTCGTTGGTCTCGTTCCAAACCTGGAAGTATTGGCTCATATCCCAGATATCTCGTGCAACAAGGGCTTTCAGCTGCAGGGCGAGGTATTTCTTCGTCTGAATTAATTCAGCCTCATCCTTTGGCTCTATCTTCTCCTTCTTGCCCTCGGCGATAATGCCATCTATCAGCGAAGAAGGAACCTCGTAGGTGGCGAGGAACTTATCGAAATCCTTATACTGGCTCTTCAGCTCCTTACGATGCGCATCGATGAACTTCAGACTGTGGTTGATGACGATACTCTTGGCTGCCAACTGACGGTGCATCTTGGTGTACTTGGTTGTATCCAGCGGCACGAAATAATCTGGCATGATTCCACCACCACCATAAACTACACGATGCTTGCGCAAGGTGTAATACTTCAGACTGTCTGAAAGATGGATGCTGTCCTGATTGGTGAACTCGCCATGCTTGTAACGCTTGTCCAGATCCATCGCATAATCCAATCTGTCACCTTTCTTATAAGGCTTCTGTATGCATCTGCCGCTAGGCGTATAGTAATGGGCGATGGTGAGACGAATCTCGCTGCCATCATCAAAGGTCAGCGGACGCTGCACCAATCCCTTACCGAAGGTTCTGCGACCAACCACTACGCCACGGTCCTGATCCTGGATGGCTCCTGAAACAATCTCTGCGGCAGAAGCGGTAAACTCGTTGGTAAGCACTACCACCTTTCCCTTGCGCCATCTGCCGTTAGCCTGCGCCTTATACTCCTGACGGGGAGCCGCACGACCGCTGGTATAAACGATGAGATCGCCCTTCTGAAGGAATTCATTGGCTATCTGAGCCGCAGCCTGAAGATAGCCTCCACCATTATCCTCAAGGTCGAAGATAAGGTCTTTCATTCCCTTCTTTTTCAGCGAATCCATCGCTATCGTCACTTCCTTATGACTGGTAAGGCCGAAGCTTCCCAGACGGATGTATCCGATGCCCGGGCGAATCATATAAGCCGCATCCATCGTGGTTACAGGAATCTTGTCACGTTTCACCTTGAAGGTGAGCTTATCCTTGATGCCACGGCGCACGATGGTAAGGTTCACCGTGGTTCCCTTAGGACCACGAAGGCGCTTCATGATTTCCTCCTTGCTCATCTTGACGCCCGAAATGGCAGTATCGTTTACAGCCACAATGCGGTCGCCGGCAATGATTCCCACCTTCTCAGAAGGTCCGTTCGTAACCGGCTGGATAACGAGCAGCGTATCATCTACCATATTAAACTGCACGCCAATGCCATCAAAACTGCCGTTCAGCGGCTCGTTCATCGCCTTGGTTTCCTTGGCTGTAGCGTAAGAAGAATGAGGGTCGAGCTTTTCGAGCATGCCTCGGATGGCATCCTCTACGAGCTTATTCTCATCCACACTATCCACATAAAGGTTGGTAATGGCGATTTCAGCCCTTCCCAACTTCTCTATCGGGCTGTTCTTGCCCATCTTGATACGCAACTGGGCACTGGCAGAAGTTACTGCCAGGAATGCTACCAGTGCTATGAATAGATATTTCTTCATTTCTTAAAACTTAAAGTTTATGAAAGAGAGAAATCCTTCAAGAGTTAACAGGTTAACAGTTAACAGCGCTTTTTTCAAAGTTACCCCCCGAAAGCACTTGAATTCTTCACTCTTCGTAATTCACTCTTCACTTCATTTAATCCAGCGGCTCAGAGTCTTCCTCCGGAATATCCTCTTCTATCACCAGATTTTCGATGATGAAGTTCTGGCGCTCCATCGTGTTCTTACCCATATAATATTCCAGCAGCTTCTGCACCTGATCGGTTTTATGCAGCGTAACCTGCTCCAACCGCATGTCGGGACCGATGAAATGGGCGAATTCATCAGGCGAAATCTCTCCCAATCCTTTGAATCGGGTGATTTCAGGGTCAGGGCCCAAATCGCGAATCGCCTGCTGGCGCTCCTCATCGCTGTAACAGTAATGCGTGATGAAATCGCTCTTTTTCTCCTTGCTTCCCAGTTTCGCATCCGCATCAGCCACCGCCTGCTTGTTCTTGATCTTGGTTCGCTTGTTGCGCACTCGGAACAATGGGGTCTGAAGCACATAGACATGGCCCTTCTTGATAAGATCCGGGAAGAACTGAAGGAAGAAGGTGATGATGAGCAGGCGGATGTGCATTCCATCGACATCCGCATCGGTTGCCACAATCACCTTGTTGTAACGCAATGAATCCAAGCCGTCCTCTATATCGAGAGCCGCCTGAAGCAGATTGAACTCCTCGTTTTCATAAACCACCTTCTTGGTAAGACCGAAGCTGTTGAGCGGTTTACCACGCAGAGAGAATACCGCCTGGGTGTTCACATCGCGGCTCTTGGTGATGCTTCCGCTGGCAGAATCGCCCTCGGTGATGAAGATGGAACTCTCCTCCTTGCGCTCGTTCTTGGCGTCGCTGAAATGGATGCGGCAGTCGCGGAGCTTGCGGTTGTGGAGGTTCGCCTTCTTGGCACGCTCACGAGCGAGTTTGGTAACGCCCGCCATTGCCTTGCGCTCGCGTTCGCTCTCCTTGATCTTATTCTCCAGAATCTCAGCCACATCCTTGTGGATATGGAGATAGTTGTCTACTTCCTTCTTCAGGAAATCGCCTACATACTTATTGATGGTTTCGCCACCATTCGGCGTCATCGTGGTGCTGCCGAGCTTAATCTTAGTCTGACTCTCGAAGACCGGTTCTTCTACGTTGATGGCAATGGCAGCCACCAGTCCGTTTCGGATGTCTGCATACTCATACTTGCCGTAGAACTCCTTGATAGTCTTGGCAATATGCTCCTTGAAGGCACTCTGATGCGTACCTCCCTGGGTGGTGTGCTGACCGTTGACGAAGGAATAATACTCCTCGCCATACTGGTTGGTATGGGTGAAGGCAATCTCGATGTCCTCGCCCTTCATGTGGACGATGTCGTAGAGGCCTTCATTGGTCATATTATCGCTCAGCAAATCCTGCAGACCATGGCGGCTCAAGATACGGCGGCCATTGTGCATGATGGTGAGTCCGGTGTTCAGATAAGTATAGTTGCGGAGCATCGTTTCCACGAAATCATCGTGGAAGGAATAGTTCTTGAAGAGTGTATTATCCGGCTCGAAGAAGATAAAGGTACCGTTCTCGTCCTCAGTATCTTCCGTCGTGTCGCTCTTCAGAATACCTTTCTCAAACTTCAGATGGCGCACCTTTCCGTCGCGGTACGACTTTACTTCGAAGTGGGAACTGAGGGCATTGACCGCCTTCACACCCACACCGTTCAGACCAACGCTCTTCTTGAACGCCTTGCTGTCGTACTTACCGCCGGTATTCAGCACGCTTACAGCCTCAACGAGTTTTCCCTGAGGAATACCACGGCCATAGTCGCGCACGCTGACACGCAGATTGTCCTCGATATCGATTTCCAGACGGGCACCTGCGCCCATCTTGAATTCATCGATAGAGTTGTCTACCACCTCCTTCAAGAGCACATAAATACCATCTTCCGGCAGATTTCCATCTCCCAGACGGCCGATGTACATACCCGGACGGGTGCGTACATGTTCCATATCGCTCAAGTGGCGGATGTTATCGTCGGTATATTCTACCGGCTGCTGCTCCTGAGGGGCATTGGTAAGCTCATCAGCGGCATTCAATTCGCTGTTACCTAAGTTTTTATCTTCAGACATGATTTCCTCCTTAGTTATTCTTATTTATTTTCTTATAACATAGCAAATGATGTTGCAATATTCTGTTTATCAGATAATTGCCAACACAACAATTGCTATTTACTTGATACTCTTAATATAGCAGTTGCGGCGCTTGTGAAGGATTGGATCCAAGACGCCCCATTGTCCCTGCACGGCAGCATTTTCTTCCATTTCCACCTGTGTTTCTCCCCACTCGATTCCATACTTCTGATAGATAGGAATCAGGTCGGCAAAGAGCAACGCATTAGCACCCTTAGCACGGTATTCCGGCTGGATACCGATGAGCAGAAGGTCGACAATCTTGGTTTTATGGAACTTGATGGCGCGCAGCAGATGCCACCAGCCAAAAGGAAGCAGCCTGCCCCTATGACACTTCTGCAGGGCTCTGGAAAGGGAAGGCATCGTAATACCGATACCTATCATCTTATGATCCTCGGTAGTCCAGTCTTCTATGGCTGTTACAAAGTTCAGGTCGAGCAAAGACAGATACATCTTGATGTACTGGTCTATCTGCTTCTGTGAAAGTTCGGAATAACCATAGAGATGCTTGTATGTATCATTGATGAGGTCGAAAATCTTCTGTCCGTATCCGCCCTGATAAATATCCTTACGGGTAAGTTTGCGGACATGGAGATTGTATCTTTTCTCTATCATCGCAGCTATCTTGGAATATTTCTCCGGGATGGTATTTGGCACCATCAGTTTATACTCTACATACTTATTATCTACGGTAAAACCCTCCAGAGCCTCAATGTGCTCCGGATAATATGAATAATTATAAATGGTAGGCATGGTGCCTAGCTGGTCAAAGCCCCAGGTAAGCATGCCTTCCGGATCCATATCGGTAAAACCCAGCGGACCTACAATATCTTCCATTCCCTTCTCCTTACCGTATTTCTCTACAGCATCGAGAAGAGCCCTGGAAACCTCGCGGTCGTCAATGAAATCAATCCAGCCGAAACGGACCGATTTCCTGCCCCATTTATTGTTTGCCTTATGATTGATAATGGCAGCGACGCGACCTGCCAGCTTGCCGTCCTTATAGGCAAGAAAATACTCTGCCTCGCAGAACTCGAACGCTGCGTTCTTGTCCTTGCTCAGAGTATTCATGTCGTCGCTGAAAAGATTAGGCACATCATATTCGTTGCCTTCGTAGAGGTCGTAATGGAAGTCGATGAACGTCTTCAAATCCTTCTTGCTTTCGACCTTTTTAATTTCTATTAATGACATGATTTTCAAACTAGTTTGCAATATTATAAATGCAAAAGTAGCAATATTTTGGCAAATTACCAAATATTGCTACTTTTTTTGCAGTTTTTTAGGGGTTAAAAGGAGACCATTCGGTAAAAAGTGCCTTTTTGGGTATCATCAGCTCTTCTGATTATCCTTTAACCAAACAGAAGAAAACTCTTTTCTGACAATATTAATATTGCAGTTTTTGCGCACACGCACTTAGTTATCTCTCACGAGACTCACACTTTGGTTTGCACATTAAATTTTCAACTTCATACACCGTTATAGGCCATGCTAAAAACCCAACTAAAAAAGTCACGCACAAGGCTTCATACTCTATTCTCGAACGTCCATTAAAAGAACTGTCAACAGCCACATAATATATAATGAGGGTTTCTAAAGCATATATTATAGGAAGTACCTTCATCATTTTTTCTGGTTTCCTTTTCAAATATAATGCTAACAATGCCACCAAATATGAAAATATAGCAGTACAAAACATTATCACGTCCTCACTAACCTTAAAAGTTATTTTACCATTATAATTCTTACCGATAACAAACAAGAAGGCTACAACCATTGCGGAAAGAATAATACCTTCAATTATCCAATCAAAATATTTTTTCATCTCTGTATTTTTATATAAATTCTTATTTTCAAACTACTTAAAGCCACAAACTATGACAAAAACAAGTTTCTTTATTTAATCGCAATTTTCAAGTCATTACCTTTTATCTTGGCGATGACGATGCTTTCATTCGGCTTAGCAAAGTGAAGAACACCTTGCACCGCCTTGGCACTTCCGAGATTCACCCATCAACAGAATAGAAGGTTACCACCTCACCATCATTCAGACCAGAAATGGTAATGTCGCTATCCGTCGTTACCATTACCCCTCTTGTTTTCACAAGATTGATGTTATTGGTATCGTCGCCGCCCTCGGCATTGAGCCAATAGAGGGTTGCAGTCTCCTTATCCGATGCCTTATAGCCATCTGCTGTTGCATAGACAGAAATATCCAGTTTGCCATTCAGCAGAACTTTACCATCTGTATTATATTTATCAGTTGCCACATCCGCATCCTTGATAGTATAGTGGTATTCTGCACCAGGGGTTGAGCTTTCGAAAGAAAGGGAGCCAGAAGTGTAGGTCACAAGAGGGGTTTCACAAATAGGAATTACATGAAGTCCATCATCTCCCATTATTTTAAATGTTCCAAAATCTTTCCAAACATCTGCACTGCTATAAGCATTTTCTGCACCTTTAGGTATAATCAATGTACAATTTTTAAAATTAAAACCTTTATTCAAATAATCAAAAACCTTTATATCTATCTGAATTGGACTATCCCAATAACAAGTTATAAACCTTAACCCACTACAGCCATCAAAAGCACCGGTATCAATAGACTTAACATTTTTAGGTATTGAAAAAGATTCTAATGACACACAATTGGAGAAAGCAGAATTTCCAATTTCACTTACTGTTTTTGGAACTTCTATTGTTTTCAATTCCACACAATCCGTAAAAAGAAAACCTGCGATTTTTTCAATTCCTTCAGGAATTGATATAGACTTTAAAGACTTGCAATATCCAAAAGCAACACTACCAAGACTATTAACTTTATTCGGCACATCTATATTTAACAAAGACTCACAATATTCAAATGCACCCGAACCTATTTTTACAACACTCTCGGGTATAAAGATGGTCTTAATATAGCGACAATTATTAAACACATAATCAGGTATGATTTTTACCGAACTTGGTATAACTAGATTTTCGATTTCTTCGCCATTTAACATCAAATGAATTCCATTGGGCCAACAGTCAGCCAAAGAGGTTTTCATCCATGACTCCAAACTTGATATATTAATAACAGATAGAACATCACATCTATCAAATGCCCCATGATCTATTGCCTCTAAACTTGCAGGAATAGTCAAAGATGACAAATTCGAACAAAATTGAAATGCTTTTGTTGATATTTTTACCAAGCCATCTGGTAATTTTACATCTTCCAATTTTTCACAACCACTAAATGTCGCATATTCTATCTCGTGAACTTGCTTTGGAACAATAAATGAACGCAATGACGAACAACCAGCAAAAGCTTCTGTTTCTATAGAAGTAACTTTGGATGAAAGTTCTATATTTGTTAATCTCTTGCAACAATAAAATGCATAGCTTCCAATCTCCGTTATTCTGTCACCCAATTTTACAGACTCTATCTTATTAGAATGAGAAAGAAAATAATTACAATTACTGCTATTCAGATGCAAGTAACCACCAACAACAGGAACATTATATATGTCTTGGCAATATGAATCCCCACCTGACACAAAAGAAGCCTCTAGCAAATCAAGCTTGCGCAAATTTCCCAAAGTTTCTTTATTGTAATAATTTACACCAGCCATTTCTCGAATAAGGCGAACATCAGTACCATTCAATTCCCCTATTATTTTCAAATCAGTAATACGGTCTTTATCCGCATCTGAGATTTTATCAGGCAAAGTACCCGGCTCTTCCACATTAACCACGACTTGCTCTGTAATCAAGTCATCAGCGAAAACAAAGACGTTGCAAAGCAACATCCATAAGACTAAGAAAAGTCTAAAGAAATTAAAATGTTTCATACCCTTAGGTTTAAATTATTATTATTTGTTTATAATTTCAAATTCATTTTCTAGCAGCTTGTCTATCCCTGCATCAACTAAACGTTTATGGAATACTTCATCAACTAACGCTTGACAATTAAGGATTTGAAGCTCTTCTTTTGACATTTGCGCCAATAGAATTTTACAATATTTCTCTTCCTTCACTTCTTCAAGCAAGGAAAGAATCACATCAAGAAAACGAAAATAACGCTCAGCCACAAAAGTTTTATGCGCCACCAATAGTTCATAGCAACTCTTGTACCTAACCTTTTCTGTTACATTTATTTTCATCTCTTCATAGTTTTTTAAACTAAGACCATATCTATAATTAACACGTTTGCAATAACTATTTTCAACAGCTTCTTCAGTCTGTTCTGTTTCATCAAAAGCTGCTAAGTTACTTTCCAATTTTCCAAACATATATTGGTCATCCATCATACCGATGAATTTGGATTTAGATAACGATTTAATCATATATCCAATATCTCGCCAGACCTTAGCAAAAGCGAGTTCTCCTTGATATACTTTCTGCTTAAAAAGCACACCCTCCAAGTCCTCGCATTTAAACCAAACGCTTTCTAGGGCTTTAGTCCTTTGATTCAAAAGGTTATAGAATGTGATTTCAAAACGCTCTTGTTTGAATGAACGATTTTGAGAAACCAATGTTGCATACAGCAGGATGCCACTGAACGCAGCAGCGACTCCGCTAAGAATATCTCCATAGCCAGACAACCAGCTGTTTTTCCCTTCATACATCAGGCAAAAGCAAATCAATGCTAGTAATACCATTATCAGTATAGCTATTACTTGCTTATAACAAGACTCTCGCAAAGGTTTGCAGATACTCATATTGTCAATTGTATTAGCCAAGAATCCCCAATTGGCTATTAATATACTCTTATCTGACGGCAAAATAAAAAACGTGGGATTCTACCTGTTACCCGTCCCACGAATCGAGGCCTTCGCATTGCCCAGTGTTGTTGAACGAGCAACGTCGAAGCCCACGCCGATATGTATACACTTCTCCCTATACGGATATAAGACTCATCGCAAGACGCAATAAGCCATACCAGTAAAGGGATGCGAAATATATCACATCCCGAGGGCATCTACCGTTGCTAAGTCCATGACAACACCTGAAAGTTGCGAAGTTTCGATTCGTCAAGAACAAAGCGTCAAGTAAACGCCTTTATATTATGTCGTGATACCTTTATCCCACTTACCTTTTCTCCCATCTTAGTACTAGAAAGTCGCTTAAAGCAGCTCCAAATACCTCGACACGGCGTGAGCGAGTGTGGTATCGGTTGCAAAGGTAATGAAAAAAATGATTACTCACGTATTTTTAGTTGATTATTTTGCGTTGGTAGGATAAAAAACTGATGTTTGGGCGCACACAAAGAAGACTTATTGCACCCAAACACACCATTCTCTTAGTTTTTTAACTTGAATTCCAAATTAGCTTTTCAAAATGCTTCGTTGATTCTTGCAACAAGTTCCTCTGGCTTGAAATCTTCCATCTTAGAAAAGGCAAACCATTTCTTACCTAAGTCTTTAATAGAGGCTCCCACATGATAAACTGTATCATCAATGCAAAGAAAACGATCGTGAGAACGACGGAAGACATCTACTTCTATCGGAGGATATTGGCTATTATGGCGATCGACATCAAGGCGAAACTGGCGACTTACCTGCTGAGTATAAATGGTGGCAGAAACATTCTCACCTCGTTTATCTAATAGCGTCAAGACCGTCTCATCCACATAATTATCTATGAGGATGATACGCTGCTTGGCACTTTTTACGAGTTCAGAGACAAAGGAATAAGCATCATAGATTTGGTTATCAAAGAAGATTCCCTGCTTCGGTTTGTACATTCCTTCGTCCAAGCGACGGAAAATTTCGTCTATGCGATGGTCTTGTACTTCTTGATGAGCAAGAATCTTCGCCTGAACCTTATTAGACTCCAACTGATTAAATTCGATTGTTTCCAATCGTTGGAAAATCGCCGCATTGTTCACCATAAAATGGCGCATAGATACGAATGCTCGCATAATGCGGATGTTTGCTTCAACAGCAGTCGATGACTTCAAGACTCCACTAAGCATGGCAACTCCTTGCTCTGTGAAAGCGTAAGGTCTTTTACGAGCACCCATAACTATAGAATTGGATGTCGCAAATTGCGACTTCCAATTTTCAAACTCTTCTTTTGTCAATTGAAACATAAAGTCTTCAGGGAAACGTTCTATATTACGTTTTACCTGCTCATTCAACCTTCTTGTTTCTACTCCATACAACTCAGCCAAGTCACGGTCAAGCATCACTTGTTGTCCTCTGATAACTCGTATCAGAGACTCCACTTTATTTTCTACAGGCAATTGCTGATTACCTGATTTAGCTACACTATCGTCCTTTGCCATATTCTATAATCCAATTAAATTAGAAGATTTCGGCAAAGGTACAACAAAAATCGGAAAAAAACAAGCGAACTTGCTTTTTATGTATTCAACAGGTACATTTTTTGCACATACTGACTATGAAACTCTGCAGGGCGGACGCATCAAAATGCGTCCGCCCTGCAGACAACTACACACCCTGTGGCAGCACACCTCACCTATTTTTTTCTCTATCAAGCTGTTGCTGATATATTTTTCTTTTCAGACCTTTATATTATACACATTTTCGAGGTTTGTCGAGTAAGTGGAGGGATTTTGTTTGTTCAAGATACCCTCAATAGGCATCTTGAACAAACAAATATCCATCCCGATAGTTTTAAGCGCTGGCGGAAAACTAACATTCTCCAAGGAATCACAATAAAAAAAGCTCGATCATCTATTCTCTCCAACACTGGCGAGAAGTGCGAAGTGTCGGATGAAGCGAGAGATGGTTCATCAAATGAGTAGTGAAATTCTGAGGATTGAGTCGATTACAGATGACAATGTGGAGTCAAATTGCTCCATGACCCGAAAATATTCCTCCAAAAGGAGTGAGTTTCTCAGATTTAATTTGTATCTTTGCCATGTCATATCAGAGTTTTTGCTTGTTTTCTTTTCGCAACACTAAGATAAGTGAAAATTCTGACATAGCAAAATCCGGAGTAACTTTCTACTGCTCAGGTTCTTAAAACGTTTAATTAATAATAGTGTTGCGGAATTAATAGAATAACCAGAAATGAAATTGAAAAGACATCTACTGACAGCCGCCCTGACACTCTTTTGCCTATCGGCAGCTAACGCCCAACTGCTAAGAACAACAGTGGAGCAAGGAGAAATTGAAGGTGTGGAACATGAAGGATTCGCCCTTTACAAGAGAATCCCATACGCAGAAGCACCAGTGGGTAACCTTAGATGGAAAGCCCCAGTGAGCAAGAAGCCTTGGAAGGGAGTATTCAAAGCAGATAAATGGGGAGACCGTCCACCACAGCCCATCGACCCTAACCAAAATGGTGGAGAGCTGGGCATGAGCGAGGACTGCCTATACCTCAGTGTGGAAACGCCAGCCAAGAGTAAGAATGACAAACTCCCTGTATTTGTGATGATTCATGGAGGAGCCTTCCTCACAGGCTCTTATAGTGGAACCCAGGAAAGCTTTGTCAAGGAAGGCATCATCTATTGTAGCATAGAATACCGCTTGGGAGCCTTGGGATTCATGGCACATCCAGAGCTGAGTAAGGAATCAGGCAAGAACATATCTGGTAACTATGGCATCCTTGACCAAGTGATGGCCTTAAAATGGATTCACGACAATATCGCTGCCTTCGGTGGAGACCCTGACAAGATTACCATTGCAGGAGAATCTGCCGGTGGTATCTCGGTAAGTATACTATGCGCCTCTCCCCTTGCCAAGGGACTATTCCGTGGTGCCATCAGCGAAAGTGGTAGCTCCTTCTGGCCTGTGGGTGAAGCAAGAAACGGCAACACCGCCATGCTCACAACTAAAGCAGCAGAGGCAAGCGGACTGGCACTTCAAAAGAAACTTAAAGTAAAGAACATTAAGCAACTCAGAAAAGTTCCTTTCATGGACATCGTGAAGAATACCGCCATGGAATCCTTCTGGCCTAATGTGGATGGCTACAGCATCACCGATGACCAGTATAAGCTCTATGAAAAGGGAAACTACAATGATGTAAATGTCATCATAGGAACCAACAGCGACGAAGGAAGTATGTTTAGCCGCCCTGTCAGTGTAAGTGACTATGAGAAAAGAATCCATGAGATATATGGAAGCTGGGCAGACCAGGTTCTCAGTCTCTATCCTGCCAAAACAGAGGAAGAAACCTACTTCGCCCAATCCGACATTTTCCGTGATGGCTCCTTTGCATGGGGAACGTATGCCTGGGCTAACCTGCAGAGCAAGACCGGCAAGGGCAAGGTGTATATGTATTACTTTGACCAAGACTCAGAGAACACCATCGTGAAAAGCCGCAAGGGAGGAGCCAGCCATGTGGCAGAGATGCCATTCATCTATGGCTATAAGTTTGGCTCTGGAAAGATGACCGAGACGGAGCAGCACATGGAACAAATCATGTCACGCTACTGGATTAACTTTACCAAGACCGGCAATCCAAATGGGAATAGCCTTCCTTTCTGGACTACCTACCAGGAAGGTAAACCAACGGTGATGATTATGAAGGAAGGACTGCATTTGGGTCCTGTTCAAAATCAAAAGCAAATGGACTTCTTCGAGAAGTTCTTCAAGGAAAAAAGAAAATAATACGTCAAGTTCCAAGTGGCATTTCTCCCACTTGGAACTTTTTCAGTGCCCTCCCTGGGCTAGGAGCTTCTGCCCTTTCAAGTAGAGTGTGTGGAGCTAACATGCGAAACTTGAGTAAAAACATCATAAAGACCCAATACTATACCTAATTCTAAGCTTTCTCCGTTATAACCAGCACATGGCTTTCGTCGCTCAGTGTGGTGGCAAAGATATAAGTTTCACCACCATCTTTCAGCTTCAGGCGCTTGCGCAATTCTGCCACGGAAAGGGGGAAGTTGCGGGTGGCGATGTTTGCCTTGGTGATGCCTGAGAGATGGCGCTTCAACTCCTTCTTATTAAAGGAAGAAACGGCGATGATGCGAAAACTTCTGCCTGGGAATGCTTCGATAGGTGCCTGGCTCACGAAAAGATGGCTGTTCTTGGAAAGCATTCTGGCTCCATACCGCTCTGATAAAACGCTGAAACAGCCGGCTTTCATCAATGAGGCATTCGGCTCATAAAGATACTGCATCTCTTCAAGAACTGGCGGAGCTATTCTGACAGAAGAAGACTCCATATCCAACTCGTCGCAGACGAAGGACTGGGCATCATTGACACAATAAATGCGGAGACTCCCGGCATGTTTTACTTCTCCATCTGCCGAAGAAGCCTCCATTCCGCCCATATTTCGCGCTGAGAGCACTAAAAGGAGTTCCTTGCACTCATTGTTCACGGAGATGATATGAACCTCTTTTACGCAGCTTAATTCGCTTACCGCACGGTGCCAGTCGAGCATCGGAGAGAGTTTGATGATGACGTAATCTGCCTTCGAAAGCATTTCTTCCTGCAAAAGGGTTACATCGGGCGTGCAATCTTTCAAAGATACTACCTTGTTGCCCGCATCGTCTCTACGGGCAGGATCGATGAAGATCAGCTTAAGACCAAGGTTGGTCTTAAGTAATGACTGAGACTGATCTTCAGTTATGCCTAAAGAATCTGATGCAGCAGCCTCTTTCTTTGAAGCAAAAGAATGCAGCACCTCTATTCCGTCTCCATTCTTCACGATGGCGTTCTTCAAACCCAACCGCCCGAAGTTTTCCTTCGCTGCTTCACAGAGATGAACCTGACGCTCCACATACATCGACTTCACGCCCAATCGGGAAGCGATGTAAGAGAAGTCTACTCCGAAGCCGCCGGTCAGGTCAACAAACCCGATTTCTTCAGAAAAATCTCCTTCATGAGGTTCTTCTTTTATTTCATTAACATTCTCTTTTGATTCTGTTAATATCTGTTGCTTTTCGCAAGTAGCTTCATTTTTGGCGAATTCTGAATCAACCGCCCCTTTGCCTGCAAATTCGCAAATTTCAGAAAGATGAAGATTTGAGGCGTTTTCGCTCTCCTTCTCCTTTTCTTCTCCGTTTTCGGATGATGAAGGAGACAAGCCGAGCAGTCGGGCAGCGAGTTCAGCCTTATAAAGTGCCGTTTGTTCTGACGAACATTGCTCCATCGAAATATGAGGGGGATAGATAATGCCATCGATGCTTGCCCAACGGGGCAGTTTCACACGAGCCATCTTTCGCCCGCGAATCTGGTCGAGAGCGAAAGGCATATCTACCTCGGGATACTTGCTGCCGAGGAAAGCCAACTGGCGAACATCATCGTCCTGATGCTGGCGGATAAAATCAAGCGTTGCTTGGTTCATTATTTCTGTTGAGTGATTCGTCATTACATTACTTATTCTTAATAACCGCAAATTTACGATATTCTGATGAGATTACAAAATATTTCTCAGAATATCTGATAATTTATGTCGGGATGCACCGAAAACAGGATGCTCTCGGCTATAATCTACCCTTTACAAGGCAATATGATGACCAAAACAGGCATAAATAAATACATAACTATCGGAGATAGAACAACTGCCTAGGAAGAACAGCCGGCTAGTAGAAGGCAAACAGAAAGCTGGCAGAAGGCAAACAGCCGACTAGCGCAACAGAGGCTAGTCGGCTGTTCCTGTATAACAGTTTGCCAAACATCCTTTCTCTTATTTCAAAAGAAGCATGGTTGGCAGGAATATCGCACTCTACTCTTCACTCTTCACCTTTTCTGTATAAACAACTGAAGCACAATACATTACACGGGTGAAGAGATATTCAGCACTCTTCACCCACTCTTCACCCACTCTTCACCTTTTACGATTTTGGGAAAGGTATAAACGCAGAGCCGCTTAGCTGTCAACAGCCTAAAAAGGTGAAGGGCGGGTGAAGAGTAAAAAAGCACTCTTCACCCGCCCAACTTCCTATCCTTCAACCACTTACACCCAAAAGGTGAAGAGTGAAGAGTTGTTGGGAAAATTCTCTCGCATCCGTAAAGATGCAGAGAGAAAATTCCGGTGTCTCAAAAGAAACGATGGATTAGTCAGCCAACTTAGCCTTCAAGAACTCACGGTTCAAGCGAGCGATGTTAGCGATAGACTCGTTCTTAGGACAAACAGCCTCGCAAGCACGAGTGTTTGTACAGTTACCGAATCCGAGCTCATCCATGCGTGCAATCATCTTCTTAGCACGGGCAGCAGCCTCTACACGACCCTGTGGGAGAAGTGCCAGCTGGCTAACCTTTGAGCTGACGAAGAGCATTGCAGAACCATTCTTACATGCAGCAACACAAGCACCGCAACCGATACATGTAGCGCAATCCATTGCCTCGTCTGCATTCTCCTTAGGAATCAGGATAGCGTTAGCATCCTGAGCCTGACCAGTACGAATGCTGGTGTAACCACCTGCCTGGATAATCTTGTCGAATGCTGAACGGTCTACCATACAGTCCTTGATGATAGGGAAACCAGCAGAACGCCAAGGCTCAACGGTGATCACATCGCCATCGTTGAAACGACGCATGTAGAGCTGACATGTTGTAGCACCACGCTCAGTCTTACCGTGAGGTGTACCATTAATATAGAGAGAGCACATACCGCAGATACCCTCGCGGCAGTCGTGGTCGAAGACGAAAGGCTCCTGACCTGACTCGATGAGCTCCTCGTTCAAGATGTCGAGCATCTCGAGGAATGAGGTATCATCTGGGATGTTCTTCATCTCATGTGTATCGAAGTGACCCTGTGCTGTAGGACCGTCCTGCTTCCAATACTTAACTGTGAAACTTATATTTCTTGCCATTGTCTTGTTCGCTTTTTAATTCTTGTAATTTCTTGTCTGTACCTTAATTGCCTCATACTCGAGAGGTTCCTTGTTGAGCACTGGAGCAGTTGTATCATTGCCCTGATACTCCCAGCAACCTACGTAGAAGAAGTTCTCATCATCACGCTTAGCCTCGCCTTCCTCTGTCTGGTACTCCTCACGGAAGTGACCACCACAGCTCTCGTTGCGGTGCAATGCATCGTAAGCGATCAACTCGCCCATCAAGATGAAGTCACGCAAGTGGATAGCCTTATCCAACTCTACGTTCAAGCCTTCCTTCTTGCCAGGGATGAAGAGGTTCTTGTTGAATTCCTCGCGGAGAGCCTTCATCTTCTTCAAGCCTTCCTCAAGACCTTCCTTGGTACGACCCATACCTACGTGCTCCCAAAGGATGTGACCCAACTCCTTGTGGATAGAATCTACAGAGCGCTTGCCCTGGATACCCATCAGGCGGTCGATTTCCTTCTGAACACCTGCCTCTGCCTCTGCGAACTCTGGGAGATCGGTAGAGAGCTTTGGCCACAATGCCTGGTCAGCCAGGTAGTTCTGGATAGTGTATGGCAATACGAAGTAACCGTCAGCCAAACCCTGCATCAAAGCAGATGCACCAAGACGGTTAGCACCGTGGTCAGAGAAGTTACACTCACCAATAGCGAAGAGACCTGGGATAGTGGTCATCAACTCGTAGTCTACCCAGATACCACCCATTGTATAGTGGATAGCAGGGAAGATCATCATTGGGTTGTAGTACTTCACGCCGTTAATCTCGTTAGCCAACTCACCTGGGTTAACGTCGGTAATCTCCTCATACATATCGAAGAGGTTGCCATAACGCTGCAGGATAACGTCGATACCGAGACGGTTGATAGACTCAGAGAAGTCGAGGAATACGGCAAGACCAGTGTTGTTGACACCGAAGCCCTTGTCGCAACGCTCCTTAGCTGCACGAGAAGCCACGTCACGAGGAACCAGGTTACCGAATGCTGGGTAACGGCGCTCCAAGTAGTAGTCGCGGTCTTCCTCAGGAATATCAGAACCCTTCTTTGTACCTGCCTGCAATGCCTTAGCATCCTCAATCTTCTTAGGAACCCAGATACGTCCATCGTTACGGAGTGACTCTGACATCAAAGTCAACTTACTCTGGTTTGTACCGTGAACTGGGATACATGTAGGGTGAATCTGAACATAAGATGGGTTAGCGAAGTCAGCACCCTTGCGGTAGCACTGGATAGCTGCTGTACAGTTACAACCCATAGCGTTTGTTGAGAGGAAGTAAGCGTTACCATAACCACCGGTAGCGATAACTACGGCGTTGGCAGAGAAACGCTCCAACTCACCTGTGATCAGATTCTTGGCGATAATACCACGAGCGTGACCGTCAACGATAACTACATCCTCCATCTCGTAACGGGTGAAGAGCTTTACCTTACCAGTCTCAACCATGCGGCTCAAAGAAGAGTAAGCACCGAGGAGGAGCTGCTGACCAGTCTGACCCTTAGCATAGAATGTACGAGATACCTGAGCACCACCGAAAGAACGGTTAGCCAGCATACCACCGTACTCACGAGCGAAAGGAACGCCCTGAGCTACGCACTGGTCGATGATGTCGTTGCTCACCTCAGCCAAACGGTAAACGTTAGCCTCACGAGCACGGTAGTCACCACCCTTTACTGTATCGTAGAACAGACGGTAAACAGAGTCACCATCATTCTGATAATTCTTAGCTGCATTGATACCACCCTGTGCTGCGATAGAGTGAGCACGACGTGGAGAGTCCTGGATGCAGAAGTTCAAGATATTGAAGCCCATCTCGCCGAGAGAAGCAGCAGCAGAAGCACCTGCCAAACCTGTACCTACAACGATAACGTCGAGCTTTAACTTATTCTTTGGGTTAACCAAACGCTGGTGAGCCTTATAGTTGGTCCACTTCTCAGCAACTGGTCCTTCAGGTATTCTAGAATTTAATGTTTTTGCCATAATCTTTTTTAATACTTAAATGATTACACGAATTATGCGCAGCACAAAGATGGAGCGCAACCGAAAGCGAATGCCAATACAACTACGATGAAGAGGAGAAGCAGGATGGTAGAGTAAATCATACCGATCATCTTCCAACGGCAGAACCAAGTCTTACCGCTCCAACCGAGAGTCTGAATAGCACTCCAGAAACCGTGAGTGAGGTGGAACCAAAGAGCTACCAACCAGATGATGTAGAGAACTACGAACACTGGGTTAGCGAAGGTGTCCTGAATGAATGCGAAGCCATCTGATGGGCAGTGGCCGAAGCTTGTACCCAAAAGCTCTGCAAACATCATGTTGTACCAGAAATTAAAGAGGTGAAGCAACAAACCGAGAACGATGATGATACCGAGCACCAACATGTTCTGGCTAGCCCACTCTACTTTCTCTGGCTTTGCTGTTACCTCGTAACGCTGGTTACCGCGAGCACGACGGTTCTGTGCTGTCAGGATGAAAGCGTAAACGATGTGACAAACTGCCAAAGCTGCCAAACCCAAAGTTGCAACTACGGCGTACCAGTTAGCACCCAACAACTCGCAAATCATGTTGTAAGCATCTCCTGAGAAGAGAGCAACAACATTCATGCAACCGTGGAATGTCAAGAATAGAATAAGAGCGATACCAGTTACTGACATCACTACCTTTCTACCAATAGATGAATTGATTAACCACATAAATGATTGAAATTTAATTATTTAACTGTTTGAAACTAATTTATATTCCACACTTTTCGTCCCTGCAATACCTATTTTTTGGCATTCTGCAATCCTCATTTCTAGGTATATTTTCGCAAGTCTGCTGCAAAATTACTATATTTTAATGATTTATCAAAGTATTTTTGCTAAAATTTCGATTTTATTTCTTACTTTTGCCGAAAATTAGAAAAAATATAGATTAAACGAAGTATGAAATTCAATTATGACGTGCTCGTTATCGGTGGAGGACACGCCGGATGCGAGGCTGCTGCAGCCTCTGCAAACATGGGTGCCAAAACCTGTTTGATAACGATGGATATGAACAAGATTGGACAGATGAGTTGCAACCCCGCCATCGGAGGTATTGCCAAGGGACAGATTGTGCGCGAAATCGATGCTTTGGGCGGACAGATGGGTATCGTAACGGATAAAACCGCCATCCAGTTCCGAATGCTCAACATCGGAAAGGGTCCTGCCGTATGGAGCCCCCGTGCCCAATGCGACAGAGGAAAGTTTATCTGGGAATGGAGAACCATCCTCGACCACACCGACAACCTCGACATCTGGCAAGACCAGGCTGACGAACTGCTCGTAGCTAACGGAGAAGCCATCGGCGTAAAAACCATCTGGGGAGCCGAATTCTATGCCAAGAGCATCATCATCACCGCTGGAACATTCCTCAACGGACTGATGCATGTAGGAAGAAAGATGGTAGAAGGCGGAAGATGCGCCGAACCTGCCGTACACAACTTTACGGAGAGCATCACCCGATGGGGTATCACTACAGCCAGAATGAAAACCGGTACTCCGGTCAGAATCGACAAGCGAAGTGTTCATTTCGAAGATATGGAAGAGCAGCCGGGAGACAGCGATTTCCACCAGTTCTCTTATATGGGAGAACATCGGGTTCTGAAACAATTGCCTTGCTGGACTTGCTACACCAACAAGAAGGTACACGAAACTTTAAAAAGCGGTCTCGCTGATTCACCTTTATATAATGGTCAGATTCAGAGTACCGGTCCACGTTACTGTCCGAGTATAGAAACAAAGCTCGTCACCTTCCCCGACAAGGATCAGCATCCACTCTTCCTGGAACCGGAAGGCGAAGATACGAACGAGATGTATCTGAACGGTTTTTCTTCAAGCATGCCGATGGATATCCAGCTGAATGCACTTCACGAGATTCCTGCTTTGAGAGATGCCAAGATTTACAGACCGGGGTACGCCATCGAATACGATTACTTCGACCCTACCCAACTCAAGCATTCACTGGAGTCGAAAATCATCAAAGGTCTCTTCTTTGCAGGACAGGTGAACGGAACCACCGGTTATGAGGAAGCAGGAGGACAGGGAACCGTGGCAGGAATCAACGCAGCCTTGCATTGTGTTGGCGACAAGACATTCGAGATGAACCGCGATGAGAGTTATATCGGCGTACTCATCGATGATCTCACCACAAAGGGAGTTGACGAACCATACCGTATGTTTACCTCCAGAGCCGAATACCGCATTCTGCTCCGTCAGGACGATGCCGATGCCCGACTCACCGAAAAAGCATACGAACTCGGAATTGCCAAGCGCGACCGTTACGACTGGTGGATAGAGAAAAAAGAAGCCATCGGAAGAATCATCGAATTTTGCGCCAACTATCCTATCAAGAAGGATGAGATAAATCCAAAACTGGAAGCACTCGGTACTACTCCACTTCGCGCCGGCTGCAAGCTCATCGACCTCATCGCTCGTCCGCATCTAAACCTCACGAATCTTTCGGAGATTATTCCGGACCTGAAGGCTGCACTGGATGCACCAGCCAACCGAAAGGAAGAGATAGCGGAAGCTGCAGAAATCAAGATGAAGTACAAAGGTTACATCGAACGAGAACGTCTCATCGCCGATAAGATGCACCGTTTGGAGGACATCAAGATAAAGGGCCGTTTCAACTATTCCGAGCTCCACGAAATCTCCACAGAAGGACGCCAGAAACTCGAGCGCATCGACCCGGAAACTTTGGCACAGGCAAGCCGAATTCCGGGTGTATCACCAAGCGATATCAACGTGATGCTCGTATTACTCGGAAGATAAGCCGTTTCACAGCGAGAAACAAGGGAATTCTCAATGTTTCACGTGAAACAGACTATCAACAAAACATTTGATGCTCAACCGCTTAAGGAAGGTTGCATCAAGTGTTTTGCGGTTAAAGTAAAACTTCAGCAATTCGTGAAACAAAAGCAGATAAAATCAAGCAAAACGCAAAAACAAACGGGCAAAAAGCCCATAAAAAGAAACAAGAAAAAAGAACAAAATAAGTATCAATTTAAAGCATAAAAAGTAATGAACAATCAGCTATTATTAGACAATCTGCGTTGCATTCCAGATTGGCCAATCAAGGGTGTAAACTTCCGCGACGTTTCAACCCTTTTCAAGAATCCTGCATCTTTAAAAGAGATCAGCGATGAGATGTACGAACTCTACAAAGACAAAGGAATCACCAAGATTGTAGGCATCGAATCACGCGGTTTCGTAATGTCTTCTGCCCTTGCTATTCGTCTTGGAGCCGGCGTAGTTTTATGCCGCAAACCGGGCAAACTTCCATGCAAAACCGTACAGGAAAGTTATGCTAAGGAATATGGCATCGATACCATCGAAATCCACGAAGATGCCATCAATGAGAACGACATCGTACTCCTCCACGACGACCTCCTTGCCACTGGTGGAACCATGAAAGCAGCATGCGACCTGGTAAAGAAATTCCATCCGAAAAAGGTATATGCCAACTTCATCATCGAACTCGTAAACGAGAATTTCGAAGGCAGAAATTCCTTTGATCCAGACGTTGAAGTAACTACTTTATTACAGTTATAAGCTGCAAAAATACTGCAAGAAATACTGCGAGAATGCAGCAAGGAAGCAGCAAGAATGCAGCAAGGAAGCAGTAAAAGACACTAGAGCGTTGCCGTTTCACGTGAAACAGTAACGCTCGTTTTCCCTTTAAAAACAAGTAAAAATATGACGAAACAAGAGAATGAGGAGCGCTTGGCAAGGCTTAAAAACATCGTTTTAAGTATGCCGGAGAAGCCTGGAAGCTACCAATATTACGACGAAAATCATACGATTATATATGTGGGAAAGGCGAAAAATCTGAAGAGAAGAGTATCTTCCTACTTCCATAAAGAGGTAGACAGATACAAGACAAAGGTGCTTGTTTCTAAGATTCACGACATATCTTATACGGTCGTAAACACAGAAGAAGACGCACTTTTGCTCGAAAACAGCCTGATCAAAAAGTATAATCCAAGATACAATGTCCTGCTGAAAGACGGCAAGACATACCCCTCTATATGCGTAACAAACGAGTATTTTCCACGCATTTTCAAAACTCGTCATATCAATAAAAAAGTGGGAACCTTCTTCGGTCCTTACCCACATATCGGCAGCATGTATGCCGTTTTAGAGGTCATCAAGAAGCTTTATAAGCCCCGCACCTGCAGAATGCCTATCACCAGAGAAGGCGTTGCAGAAGGCAGATACAAGCCGTGTCTGGAGTATCATATCCACAACTGCGGAGCACCCTGCATCAACAAGCAGAGCTATGAGGAATATCAGGAAAACATGCGCCAGGCACGTGAAATTCTGAAGGGAAACACGCGGGAAGTAAGCAAATATCTCTACGATTTGATGATGAAAAATGCCGAACTTCTACGCTTTGAGATAGCCGAAGAATATAAGAAAAAGTACCAATTACTGGATGAATTTGAGGCAAAAAGCGAGGTAGTAAGTCACACTATTACGGATGTTGATGTCTTTACTATCGTGAATGATGACGCCAACAAAAACGCCTTCATCAACTATATTCACGTAAAAAACGGCACCATCAACCAGAGCTTTACCTACGAGTATAAGCGCAAGCTGGAGGAGAGCGACGAGGAACTTCTGATTACAGCCATTCCAGAAATCAGAGAGCGTTTTCACTCCACATCGAAGGAGATAATCGTGCCCTTCGAAATGGAATGGAAGCTGAAAGATGCCACCTTCTTCGTACCCCAGAGAGGTGACAAAAAGCATCTTCTGGAACTGTCGGAAATGAACTGCAAGCAGTATAAATTCGACCGTCTGAAACAGGCTGAAAAACTCAATCCGGAACAGAAACAGACCCGATTGATGAAGGAATTACAAGCAAAGCTGAAGCTTCCGAAGCTGCCTTATCAGATAGAATGTTTCGATAATTCCAACATATCCGGTACTGATGCCGTGGCAGGTTGCATCGTATATAAAGGTATGAAACCATCCAGAAAAGACTATAGGAAATACAACATTAAGACGGTGGAAGGGCCGGATGATTACGCATCCATGCAAGAGGTGGTAAGACGCCGGTACAGTCGCATGATAGAGGAAGAAACTGAACTTCCAGACCTCATTATTACCGATGGCGGAAAGGGGCAGATGGACGTAGTAAGAGAGGTTATTGTTGACGAATTACACCTGGATATTCCTATCGCAGGTCTTGCCAAGGACGACCGGCACAGAACCAACGAACTCCTCTACGGTTTCCCGCCGCAAACCATCGCCCTACCACCTGAAAGCGAACTGTTCAAGGTACTGACGCAGATACAGGATGAGGTGCACAGATACGCCATAACCTTCCATCGCGACAAGCGCAGCAAACATGCTCTTCACTCAGAATTAGACGATATCAAAGGCATCGGTCCGAAGGCAAAAGAAGCCCTTCTGAGCAAGTTTAAGAGCGTGAAAAAAATGAAAGAAGCATCATTGGAACAACTTTCAGAGGTATTAGGCCCACATAAGGCGGAAATTCTTGCAAAATATTTTGCAGAAAAAGGCGAGAATATGAAATAAAAGTTGTATATTTGCAGTTCAAACTATACTATATATATATTAATATAAGAAGAAGAACCGAACCGAAGCAAGCATTCCACAAATGCAATTCATAAAGTTCTATGTTCAACATTCAAAGTTCAAAATAGTAATATGAGAATCGTAATACAGCGTGTCTCTCACGCCTCAGTTACCATAGAAGGAGAGGTTAAATCTGCCATCAGACAAGGCTATCTGATCCTTCTGGGAATAGAGGAAAGCGACACTTCAGAAGATGTAGACTGGCTGGTCAGAAAGGTAATAGGACTCCGTGTTTTCGACGACGAAAACCACGTTATGAACCGCTCCATTATGGATATAAATGGTGAGATTCTGGTCATCAGCCAGTTCACCCTATTCGCCAGCTACAAGAAAGGAAACCGCCCAAGCTGGCTCAGAGCAGCCAAACACGAAATCAGCATTCCCCTCTATGAGGAGTTCTGCAAAAAGCTATCCGATGCACTCGGAAAGCCAGTAGGAACAGGCGAATTTGGTGCCGATATGAAGGTAGATTTACTGAACGATGGACCGGTAACCATCATGATGGATACTCACAACAAGGAATAATGCCCTACCCTGAAAAGAAAGGCATCTTTCCCCATAAAAGAATTAGGAAGATGACAATAAAAGAAGCACAAGAAGCTGTAGATCAGTGGATTAAAGAATATGGCGTACGCTATTTCAGCGAACTGACCAATATGGCTTGCCTCACGGAAGAAGTGGGCGAACTGGCACGCGTCATTGCCCGAACATACGGCGACCAGAGTTTTAAGAAAGGCGAGAAACCTAACTTGGGCGAAGAGATGGCCGATGTTCTATGGGTGCTTATCTGTCTGGCAAATCAGACAGGGGTTGACTTGACAGAAGAACTCCAGAAGAGTTTTGACAAGAAGACCAAAAGGGATTCTGAAAGACATAAAAACAACCCAAAACTATCTGAACATCAGGAAGATAAAGAACAAGATAACAAGAATTAAAATTGCTATTCATATAAAAACTTAACTTTAATAATTATATAAATAACATTAAGTATGAGCAGTATTAAAGAACAGGTTCTTGCACAGCAGGGACAGTATAAAGAGTCTGACGACAAGTATTTATCAGTTTTGAAGCAGTACAACTGCGACCTCAACGATGAGGAAGTAGCTGCTGCTGTAAAGAAGATTCTCGATGAGAAGGTAGCAGAGAACGAGACCATGGAGGTCAAGAAGTTCCTCTTCGGTAGCATCGAGTTGACTTCTCTCCATACAGAAGATACAGAAGAAAGCATCTTGAAGATGATTGAAAAGGTGAACCAGTTTGCCAAGGATTATCCTCAGCTTCCTCACGTAGCAACCGTATGTACCTACCCTAACTTTGCCGGCCTTATCAGCCAGAGTCTGGAGGTTGACGGCGTAGAAATCGCTGTAGTAAGCGGCAATTTCCCATCCTCTCAGACCTTTATCGAGGTAAAGATTGCAGAAACCGCTATGGCTATCAAGGATGGTGCTACAGAGGTGGATATCGTAATGCCTGTTGGCAAGTTCTTCAGCGAAGATTACGAGGGTCTCTGCGATGATATTCAGGAACTCAAGGAGACATGCGGAGAGCATAAGATGAAGTGCATTCTGGAGACAGGCGATCTGAAGAATTGCAGCAACATCATGAAGGCTTCTATCCTCGCAATGTACTCAGGTTCTGACTATATCAAAACCTCAACAGGCAAGGAGAAGGTCTCAGCTACCCCTGAGGCAGCATACGTTATGTGCCAGGCTATCAAGGCATATTACGAAAAGACTGGCATTCAGATTGGTTTCAAGCCTGCAGGTGGTATCAATACCGTTCATGATGCCGTAGTTTACTACACCATCGTGAAGGAAGTTTTGGGCGAGAAATGGCTGACCAACCAGTGGTTGCGCCTCGGCACATCACGCCTGACTAACCTCCTCTTGAGCGAAATTCTTGGCAAGGAGATTAAATACTTCTAAAGAAAAGTAACTGATTATCAATAGAATATAAAAAAAACAAAGGGTTGATTCTCTCTGAGAACCAACCCTTTTTATATTAAGCTTTTCTTTCAATCACAAAATCCAAGTAAGCCTTCAAGGCATTGTAAATATCCTTATCCTCCACATAAGTATCGAGGAAATTCATGGCTTCGGCATGGAAATCCCACATGCGCTTATCCGCATATTCAATACCTCCGTTTTCCTTTGTAAATGCCACTAACTGAGCTATTTCATCGGCCGTCACAGTATGAGCCTTTACCTTTCTGGCAAGCTTCATCATCTCCTCATCACCGGTAGACTTCAAAGCATATATTACAGGCAAAGTCAGTTTTCCTTCAACCATATCATTACCAGTAGGTTTACCTATCTCCTTGGAATCATAATAATCAAAGATATCATCACGGATCTGGAAGATGATGCCCAAGTTCTGTCCGAAACGCTTCGCCTCTTCAATCTGCAGTTCTGAAGCATTGGCAGACATCGCTCCGATACCGGCGCAAGCCTCAAAGAGAGCAGCCGTTTTCTGCTTAATCACCTGATAATAAATATCTTCCGATATCTCTTCATTACTGATACTGTTGAGCTGAAGAATCTCACCATTAGACAGGATACGTCCCAACTCAGCAAGATAACGCACGATTTCCTCTGAATGCGAATAAGATACATGAAGCAAGGCGGTGGAAAGAATGAAATCGCCCACAAGCACAGCCACCTTATTATTATAAGTAGCATTCACGCTAGCCTGTCCGCGGCGCTCCCAACTCTCATCAACTACATCATCATGTACCAGCGAAGCGGTATGAAGAAGCTCCAGACCTACCGCAGAATGCTGGGTAACACTGGAAACCTTTCCAAAATTACGTGCCATCAACAAGATGAGTATAGGGCGCATACGTTTTCCAGCGCGCTGACGGATGTGGTCGAGCACCTGGGAAAGGAGGCCATCGCTATGCATAAGAGACTTGTTGAACAAATCTATAAAATCTGCTAATTCTGCCTCTATAGGCAGCTTGATAAGTGATAAATAGTCCATTATATGTGAGTAAATCTACTTAATTTCTGAAATTTGTTACAAAATTAATCAATTCTTCTTGAAATATCGCATTTTTTTAGTAATTTTACACCACAAAAATGAATATTATGGATAAATTGTTCCTTTTAGACGCGTATGCGCTCATTTATAGGTCGTATTACGCCTTTATGAAAGCCCCTCGAATCAATTCGAAGGGACTCAATACTTCGTGTGTAATGGGGTTCTGCAATACCCTCAACGAGATACTTACCAAGGAGAAACCTACCCATATTGCGGTGGCTTTCGACCATGGCAAGACCTTCCGTCATGAGGCTTTCCCTGCATATAAAGCTCAACGAGAAGAGACACCGGAAGACATCAAACTCTCTGTGCCTATCATCAAAAATATCCTGGAGGCATATCATATCCCTATCCTTCAGGTAGATGGTTTCGAGGCGGATGATATCATTGGAACAGTTGCCTTGAAGGCAGGTGAAAAGGGGATGGAAACCTACATGCTCACACCCGATAAGGATTACGCACAACTGGTTCGTAACAATGTTTTCATGTTCCGTCCTCGTCATGGCGGTGGATACGAAAAGTTGGGCGTACAGGAAATTGAAGAGAAATACAGCATCACTTCCCCACTCCAGGTTATCGACCTCCTTGCTCTGATGGGCGACTCAGCTGATAACTTCCCAGGCTGTCCGGGCGTGGGAGAAAAGACAGCCATCAAACTTATCAACGAGTTCGGTAGTGTAGAAGGTCTTATCGAGAACTCTTCTCAAGTGAAAGGCAAGCTCCGCGAAAAAGTGGAGGGTGCAGTAGAAGATATCAGGATGTCAAAGTTCCTGGCAACCATACGAACCGATGTTCCGGTAGAGATCAAGATGGAAGATTTGAAACGGGTAGAGCCAGACAATACAAAATTGGATGAAATCTTCACCGAGTTAGAATTTAAGTCGTTTGCTAATCGAGTTCTTAACAAACCTAAAAAGGTGCAAACAAAGCCTACAGGAGAGCTCGATTTATTTGGCGCACAGCCTGCCGATGGTAAGGAAGAGCCAAAAAACGCGAGTTTTGAGACCATTAAAACGGTCTCTCACTCATACAAACTCATTGATACAGAAGAAGATGCAAAGAAACTTTGTGACTATTTATTGACATTCAATATTCTCAGTCTAGACACAGAGACCACATCTACCGCTGCTATTGATGCAGAATTGGTGGGTTTGAGCTTTGCCGTAAAGGAAAAAGAGGCTTTCTACGTAGCAATTCCGGCAAATCGTGAAGAAGCCTTAAAAATCGTAAACATCTTCAAACCCCTCTACGAGAACCCGGAAATCCTGAAAGTGGGGCAGAACATCAAATACGATTACGAGGTGTTGATGAACTACGGCATAGAGATTCAGGGCAAGATGTTCGATACGATGCTCGCCCACTATCTCATCCAGCCAGAACTTTACCACAACATGGATTACTTGGCAGAAGTATTCCTCAACTATCAGACCATCCACATTGAAGAGCTGATTGGTCCGAAGGGAAAGAACCAGAAGTCGATGCGCGATCTCGCCCCATCAGACATTTACGAATATGCTGCCGAAGATGCCGACATCACCTTGAGATTGAAAAATGTGCTCGAACCAAAACTCAAAGAGATAGATTGTGAAGATCTGTTCTGGAATGTAGAAATGCCGCTTGTACCTGTATTAGCCCACATGGAGATGACGGGAGTATGCATCGACACCGATACCCTGAAGGAAACATCCGAGAAACTCACCAACCGCCTCAATGAGATAGAACATCATATCTATGAGTTGGCAGGCGAATCGTTCAATATCGCTTCCCCACGCCAGGTTGGAGAAATACTCTTCGGAAAGATGAAGATTGTGGAGAAGCCTAAGAAGACGAAGACGGGCCAGTACGTAACAAGCGAAGAAGTTCTTCAGCAGCTGCGCAGCAAGAGTCCAATCATCGATGAGATACTGAACTACAGAGGTTTAAAGAAACTTTTGGGAACCTATATAGATGCCCTTCCAAAGCTTATCAACTCTCGCACCGGTCACATTCATGCCTCTTTCAACCAAGCCATCACAGCCACAGGACGCCTTTCTTCAAGTGATCCAAACCTGCAGAATATTCCTGTACGCGATGACGATGGCAAGGAGATACGCAGATGCTTCATCCCAGAACCAGGCTGCCTGTTCTTCTCTGCCGACTATTCACAGATAGAACTTCGCATCATGGCACACCTGAGCCAGGATCCAAACATGGTAGAAGCATTCCGTGAAGGCTCTGATATTCATGCAGCTACAGCTGCCAAGATTTGGCACGAAGACATCAAAGAAGTAACAGATGCACAGCGCAAGAAGGCAAAAACTGCCAACTTCGGCATCATCTACGGCATCACGACCTTCGGTCTTGCCCAACGCATGAACATCGAAAACCGAGAGGCAAAGCAGATCATAGAAGACTACTTCCGCACCTTCCCTGGTGTTCAGGCTTACATGGAGAAGGCAAAGGAAATGGCAAGAGAGAAAGGCTATGCCGAAACCCTCTTCCACCGCCGTCGCTACCTGCCAGACATCAACAGCAAGAATGGTACTGTAAGAGGATTTGCCGAGCGCAATGCCATCAATGCCCCTATCCAGGGCTCTGAGGCAGACATCATCAAAGTGGCTATGATCCGCATCTTCAACCGTTTCAGAGCAGAAGGCATCAGGAGCAAGATGATTATCCAGGTGCATGACGAACTCAATTTCTCCGTATATCCGGAAGAGAAGGAAAAGGTAGAGAAGATTGTGGTAGAAGAGATGCAAAACGCCTACCAGCTCAGTGTGCCTCTGGTTGCTGATGCCGGATGGGGAAACAACTGGCTAGAAGCACATTAGAAAAACCAGAAGGCGGCTGCAGAAACCGCAAGGCAACTTAAATACAAAGAAGCTCGCAAGATACCAAACAATCATCTTGCAAGCTTTTCTTTTCGAGATGTTTCACATGAAACAATCAAATCTTCTATCAAAACACTACTAAAAAGACAAATAACTCCTTTATTCACAAGTACATCTAGAAATCTTTGTTTATTTAGATTAAAAAGGATAATAAAATTATAATATTTTCAAATTTATTTGGTTCTTACAGAAATAAAGTGTATATTTGCATAGTGAATCAGACTGATATGCAAACGCACCTGTCTGATTAAAAGTGAATAGATAACAGAAATCAATCAAATTAAGAAAGAAAGGAACATTATGAAGAAATATGTTTGCGACGTGTGTGGTTGGATTTATGATCCAGAAGTAGGTGATCCAGAGGGCGGCATCGCTCCAGGTACAGCATTCGAAGACATCCCAGATGATTGGGTTTGCCCTCTTTGCGGAGTAGGCAAGGAAGATTTCAGCCCTGTAGAGGAATAAGGCTCTTTTGGAAGAATCACCCGAAGGAAATCCTCACAAAGGAATCATCTGAATGAAATGCCTGATATTCAGGCAACACATTCATAAAATAATAGGAGGATCCATTATGACAAAAGTTAGAGAAATCTACCTCTGCCAGATTTGTGGCAATGTAGTAGAAGTTGTAAACCCAGGAGCCGTGCTCAGTTGCTGTGGCGAGCCGATGAAGCTGATGAAGGAAAACACCAGCGATGGCGCCAAAGAGAAGCACGTGCCTGTGATAGAACCTATTGAGGGCGGCTATCGCGTAACAGTAGGAAGTGTGGAGCATCCGATGCTTCCAGAGCATTACATCCAATGGATAGAATTGCTCACCCCTACCGATGTGCTTCGTCATGAGTTGAAGCCAGGCGAAAAGCCAGAGGCTATCTTCCTGACCAACGCAGAAGCCAAGGATGTTACGGCTCGAGAATACTGCAATCTTCACGGATTGTGGAAGGGGGTAATCTAAAAGATTGCCTATAGGTAAGATCTAAAAGATTTCAGAAAGATAAAATCAAAAGAAATAGTATTATTCAGGAGGATGCGTCTCTATATTGTAGACACATCTTCCTGCTTTTTTAGCTATCAATCAAAGTTTTTCTCAAAAAAAATTGGAAATTATTGAAATTATTCGTATATTTGCACCAAATAACTATCATACACGCATTTTTAACAATAATACGATATCATTTAATCATCATTTAATTATAAACTTTTAAAATCACAACAATTATGAGAAGAACTATTTTTACTTTTATCATGCTTTGTTTCGTAACACTAACTCTACAGGCACAAGATGTCTGGACAGCAGCAGGTTCTAGCACAATCTTCGGTTCTAATTGGAATGAAACGGATACCAGCAATGACCTGACCGATAAAGGGGACGGCATCTGGGAACTCACAAAAACCGGTTGCATTCTTGAGCAGAATGTGAAAAACGAATTAAAAATCCTGAAGAATCACGATTGGTATATCGAAGTGCATCCTGAAAAAGCCAACTATGTCTTTAAGGTAGAAGAGACTGGCATCTATGACGTGACTATCCAGTTTAACGCAAACAATTTTGAAATCAATGTCAAAACTACAAAGACTGGTGATGCAGTTATCGGCGAAAAGACATGGACTGTAGCAGGATTTAAAGCAATTCTTGGAAAAAATTGGGATGAAACTGCGACAGAAAACGACATGATCAAACAGGAAGATAACGTCACATACATTCTGACCAAGACCGATCTAACCCTCGCTCTAGGTACTTATAAATATAAGATCTGTGCAAACCATGGATGGGCAGAAAACTATGGTGACGAGAATGATTCTGAAGGTAATGCCTCCGTTTTTATCACAAAAGACGGAATCTACGACCTCACCTTCACCTTCAATTCGAAGACCCACGAAGTTTCCTGCGATGCAACCAGAAAAGCAGATGCCATAATTGAAAAGATATGGTCTGTTGCCGGAAGCGAGGGATTATTTGAGACAGCGTGGGACGAGCAGTCCACAACTAACGAGATGACAAAGCAAGAAAACAATATCTATATCCTGGAAAAGAAGGGTATAAGCCTCAACGCTCAAACTTACGAATATAAGGTATGCTCCAACCATACCTGGGCAGAAAGCTATGGTGCTGACCCTTTAGGAATATATAATGCTATACTCATCATCCCTGAAGCCGGAACCTACGACGTTACCTTCACCTTCAATCAGGCAACCAAGGAGGTATCAGCTACAGCTGTACCAAGCGTAACCGACGGCATTAGCCAGATTGCCAGTGACATCAAGACCAAGAAAGTAATCTTCAATCTTCAGGGACAGCGCATTTCTGCTCCAAAACAGGGAGTTTACATCATCAACGGCAAAAAAGTAGTCTTGAAATAACAAATACTTATCATAGTAATCATCAGAAAGGCATTCACCAGCATCGTGAATGCCTTTTTTTTAGATAATTTTCCACGATTTTTTCGTATCTTTCATTTATAATGTGTAACTTTGTATCCAATATATTTAAAGCAAAAGAACAATGGCAAAGAACAATAAGCAGACAGCTGGTCAAGATGGTGTCAGCAAAATGGTCGCCCTTGGTTCTAAGAAATTCATCGCACAACAACTGAACTACGCCCGCACATCAGCTGTTATGCATGCGCACAACAGGTGATGTGCAATCGCACAACAGCTGTTGTGCGATTGCAGAAGGTATCTCTTCCAGCAACTTATCCTATCTTTTCCAACAACTTATCCTATATACCCCAAGGACTTATGTAATATTTTACAGGCACCTCTCCCGTATATTCCAACGTTTTCACCTATATCGTTGCGCTTCCTCAAGCGTTTCTGTCGGTTTATCATCGTTGATTCTTCCGTCATCTGTGATTTTTAGATAATTTTCCACTATTTCTTTGTATCTTTCATTTATAATGTGTAACTTTGCACCGGAAATTTAAACGTTTAAAGATAAAATGGCATTAAAATGTGGTATTGTAGGCCTCCCAAACGTGGGTAAGTCTACACTGTTCAACTGTCTGTCTAGTGCTAAGGCACAGGCAGCTAACTTCCCTTTCTGTACTATCGAACCAAACTTGGGCGTCATCACCGTACCTGATGAGCGACTCAACAAGTTGGCAGAGATTGTTCACCCAGGACGCATCGTCCCAGCTACTTGCGAAATCGTAGATATCGCAGGTCTCGTAAAGGGTGCCAGCAAGGGCGAAGGTCTTGGTAATAAATTCTTGGGAAATATCCGTGAGTGCGATGCTATCATCCACGTAATCCGCTGTTTCGACGATGACAACATCGTTCGCGAGGGTGGTGCTAAGGTTGATCCTTTGGAGGATAAGAGTGTCATCGATACAGAGTTGCAGCTCAAGGACCTGGAAACTATCGAATCTCAGCTCACCAAGCAGAAGAAGACTGCTGCAGCAGGCAACAAGGATGCTAAGACGATGGTTACCGTTCTGGAGGCTTACAAGGCCGAACTGGAGCAGGGAAAGAACGCTCGTGGCGTTACTTTCGAAAGCAAGGAAGAGCAGAAGGTGGCTCACGACCTCTTCCTCCTCACTACCAAACCAGTACTCTATGTTGCCAATGTTGACGAGGCTTCTGCCAAGACCGGCAACGAGTATAGCAAGAAGGTAGAGGAAATCGCCAAGGAAGAAGGTGCTGAGTGCATGGTCATCGCTGCCAAGACAGAGGAAGACATCGCATCGCTCGAAACCTACGAGGACAAACTGATGTTCCTCGAAGAACTCGGACTGGAAGAGAGCGGCGTAAACCGACTCATCAAGAAGGCATATGCCCTGCTGAACCTCGAAACATTCATCACCGCTGGTGAAATGGAGGTAAAGGCATGGACCTATCACAAGGGCTGGAAGGCTCCTCAGTGTGCCGGTGTCATCCATACCGACTTCGAGAAGGGATTCATCCGTGCAGAGGTTATCAAGTATGATGACTATATCAAGTATGGCTCTGAAGCTGCTGTACGCGAGGCTGGTAAGCTCGGCATCGAGGGCAAGGAGTACGTCGTACAGGATGGTGACATCATGCACTTCCGCTTCAATGTATAATCCTATTCTTCTACGGTTATGATAGCAAATCTGCTTAATTATATCGTATGGGACCCAGACCCAATCCTGGCTCATCTGGGTCCTATGACCATCCGCTACTACTCCACCTGCTGGATGATTGGTCTGCTGCTGGGCTATCTGCTCATGAGCAAGCTTTACAAGCAGCAGGGGCTCTCAGATGAGAAGTTCTCCCCACTGTTTCTCTACATCTTCTTCGGTGTACTGATAGGTGGCCGTTTGGGACATTGCATCTTCTATCAGCCGGAATATTTCCTCACCCAGTGGGATCACTTCATCGAGATGCTGATACCTGTTCACCACATGCCTGACGGCAGTTGGAAATTTACGGGTTATGAGGGACTGGCGAGCCACGGAGGCGTATTCGGCATGTTCGTCGGCATCTGGCTCTATTGCCGCAACATGAAGGTGAGCGGCTGGGTAGTGCTCGATAATATGGGTATCTGCTCAGGCATTACAGCCACTTTTATCCGTTTGGGCAATCTGATGAATTCAGAGATTATCGGCAAGGTAACCGATGTGCCTTGGGCATTTATCTTCGTTCGCGAAGACCAGTATCCACGCCATCCGGGTCAGCTCTACGAGGCTTTGGCTTATTTCTGCTTCTTCCTCATCATCCTCTTCATCTATAAGAAGAGAGGACCTAAGAGCGTAGGCACCGGTTTCTATTTCGGTCTTTGCCTTACTCTCATCTTCACCTTCCGCTTCTTCATCGAATATACGAAGGAGATTCAGGTAGCATTCGAGGCGGGTCTGCCTATGGATATGGGACAGATATTGAGCATTCCGCTCATCATCGCCGGTGTATGGAGCATCGCTTCCAGCACAAAGAGAGCGAAAGAAAAGAACGTAGAGGCAAAATAATATTAGACGACTTATTTTCAGATTATAAAAATCCCTCCTCGTGCAACAGCATCTGCTGCCACGGGGAGGGATTTATATTTTTATCTTCCCAGCAGAATCTTCTTGATGTCATTGAGCTTGTTCAATGCCTCTACCGGAGTGAGATTGTTCACATCCAGCCCGAGTATTTCATCACGTATCTGCGTCAGTACAGGATCATCGAGCTGGAAGAAACTGAGCTGCACACCATCCTTAGGTTCATCGATATGCTGTACGTTCGGTTTACCGGCACCGCCAACCCCGGCATTGTCATCCTCCAACTGTTTGAGAATTACATTGGCACGGTTCACGATGCTGCGAGGCATACCGGCAATCTCTGCCACATGGATACCGAAAGAGTGCTCACTGCCTCCCGGTTCCAGTTTACGCAGGAAGATTACCTTTCCGTCCACCTCTCTCACACTCACATTGAAGTTCTTGATGCGAGGGAAGTTCTTCTCCATCTCGTTGAGCTCATGATAGTGGGTAGCAAAGAGCGTACGTGCCTGCGCCTTCTTATGTTCGTGCAGATATTCCACGATAGCCCAGGCAATGGAAATACCATCGTAGGTAGAAGTACCTCTTCCCAGCTCATCAAAGAGCACCAGCGAGCGCGGAGAAACGTTGTTCAGGATGTTTGCTGCCTCGGTCATCTCTACCATGAAGGTCGATTCGCCGAGCGATATATTGTCGCTTGCACCTACACGTGTAAAGATTTTATCCACCAGTCCCACTCGGGCGCTCTCTGCGGGCACAAAACAGCCTACCTGTGCCAGCAGCACGATAAGGGCGGTCTGGCGCAGCAGAGCCGATTTACCAGCCATGTTAGGACCGGTAATCATCATGATCTGCTGTTTCTCGGTATCGAGCAGCACATCGTTAGGTACATAGCGTTCGCCCAGCGGCAGTTGGGTTTCAATCACCGGATGCCTGCCCTGCTTGATATCGAGCACCTCAGAATCATCGACGATAGGGCGCACGTAGCGGTTCTCGTCAGATGTCTTTGCAAATGACAAAAGACAGTCCATACGGGCGATGAGGTTGGCATTGATCTGTATCTGCGGAATATACTCCTGCATGGCAGCTATCAGTTCGTTGAAGAGCTGTGCTTCCAATACCAGAATCTTCTCATCAGCACCGAGAATCTTTTCCTCATATTCCTTCAGTTCCTGGGTGATATAACGCTCTGCCTGAGCCAGCGTCTGCTTGCGTATCCACTCCTCAGGCACCTTATCCTTAAAGGTATTTCTCACCTCCAGATAGTATCCGAAAACATTATTGTAACCTACCTTCAGACTCGAAATACCTGTCTTTTCTATCTCCCTTTCCTGTATCTTGAGCAGATAATCCTTGCCGTGGCGGCTGATAGCACGAAGGTCGTCAAGTTCGGCATTAAATCCGTCGGCTATCACGTCACCCTTATTGACCAGCTGTGGCGGATCGGGCTGTATTTCCCTGGCGATGCGGTCTTTCAGGGTCTCGCATACGTTCAACTGCTCGCCTACCCGCTTCAGAGCCTCGTTCGTAGCATGCTGGCATGCCACCTTGATAGGCTTGATGGCTTCGAGTGCATTCTTCAGCTGAACCACTTCGCGAGGCGAAACTCTACCCACGGCTACTTTGGAGATGATACGTTCCAGGTCGCCGATGCGATGCAATTGGTCATCGAGAAGCTGTCGGAATTCCGGTTCCTTGAAGAAATATTCCACGATGTCGAGACGCTCGTTGATTGGTTTAACGTCCTTCAACGGGAAGACCAGCCAGCGTCTGAGCATACGTCCGCCCATCGCCGTTACCGTACGGTCGATAACATTCAAGAGAGAAGAACCATCTTCCTGCATAGGGGCAACCAGCTCCAGACTGCGGATGGTAAACCTGTCCATACGCACGAACTTATCTTCTTCGATACGTGAAAGGGCGGTGATATGATTAATCTGGGTATGCTGGGTAATCTCGAGATACTGCATGATGGCACCACTGGCTATCACGCCGTTCTTGAGATGCTCTACACCGAAACCTTTCAGAGATTTTGTCTTGAAATGTCCCAGGAGTTTCTGCAGGGCTGTCTGTTCGGTGAAAACCCAGTCATCCAGTTCGAAGGTACAGTATTTGCTGCCGAAATATTTCTCGAAGTCATTCTTTCGGGCACGGTCGTAGAGTACCTCTTTCGGCATGAAGTTGCCCATCAGTTTTTCTACATAGTCGTAGGTTCCCTCGCCGGTAAGAAACTCTCCGGTCGAGATATCCAGAAAGCTCACACCGCAGGCGGTCTTGCCGAAATGTACGGCTGCCAGGAAGTTGTTCTCCTTGTAGTTCAGCACGTTATCTCCCATCGCCACACCCGGTGTAACGAGTTCGGTAATACCTCGCTTCACCATCTTGTCCATCTGGCTCAGTCCCTTCTTACCTTTTATTTCGAGTCGTTTCTTCTTCGGGTCTTCCAGCTGGTCGCATACCGCTACGCGCTTACCCGCCCTGATGAGTTTAGGCAGATAGGTATCCAGGGCATGATGAGGGAATCCTGCCATCTCGGTCGTGCCCGTAGAACCGCCATTGTTACGTCGTGTCAGCGTAATGCCGAGTATACGGGATGCCTCCACCGCATCTTCGCAGTAAGTTTCGTAGAAGTCACCGCAACGGAAGAGCAGCAGCGCTTCGGGATGTTTCGATTTCATCTCGAAAAACTGTCTCATCATCGGTGTAAGACCTTTATTATCGTTTGCCATTATCTTTTTTCTCCTTATATTATTTCTTTTAATTTACATAGTTTCTATCTACAATACTCCTCCTTAAACCACAGCCGGTATATCGGGTCAACAAAGCCAAAAGCATCGTTTTGCTTTTCGATAATATCTTTGTTCTGGAGAGTTTTCCTGTTCTTGACAATCGTATTTGGATTACCAAGATTATAGATTTGTTTCACGGCTTGCGAGGAGAAATGCTGTTCGCCATTGGCTATAGCCTTAAGCATCTCTATCTGGGTGGAACTGAGATTCTCCGTATCATTCTGAAACATCGGGGTATTGATGTTGAGTACCTGTTTCAATCCCAGATGATATATATCTTCCGTCACTTCCGAAACCGTGAAACTCCAGATAAAATAGCACAACTGCTGGAGATACCAGGAATGGCACGCCACGGCATAACAGATTCGCTCGGCCATCTCTGCAGAGATTGACTTTCCTGTCTTCTCGAAAGATGACAGAATGAATGGAATCCAATGCTCCTTAGCTATCTTCTGCATGAAAATCACTTGTCCAAAGCGATAAAAAGGACTATTGGAATTGTTGAAGATATTGAGCATCATGTTTCGCTTGCTGCCGTAGAGACAGTAAGAGGTAAGCTGCTGTTGCTGCCATACCGAACGCATCTTTCCCTCCATATCCTTATACTCAGGAAGATTAGCCAACTGCTGGAACTCGTCGATGCAGACGATAATCCTGATGCCCTTTTCCTTTGCCAGCAACTCAGGCAGTTGGAGAATCGCCATCTTATCACGCTCCTGTGGCACAAACTTCAGGTCGAAAGCCATGAAGTCGGTCACCTGGTCGTTGATTACAACCTGCGGTATCACACCTGTCAGGAATTTCTTTGCATCCTCTATCCATCGTTCCATTTTAGAGGAAGCACAAGCTATAACCTGACTGGCAAAAGTGCGATAAAATTCAGATTCAGAGCCGATGCTGAAGGCATCAATATAACAGATTCTTACGTTATTATCCTCATCAGCCAATTCGCTCATCGCCCTTTTTACTAGCGATGATTTACCCCATCGGCGTGGTGAAATCAGCATCACGTTGATATGAGAGGACAGTAATTGCTTCAGCAAAGCCCTGTCTTCCTGTCTGTCGATAAAATTCTCATTGGTGGCTAATGTACCAAATTGAAATGGTGATAGATATTTTGCCATATTCCTAGTAATTTGGTACAAAGTTACGAAATATTACCCTAAGGTAAGTTACCCTAAGGTAATATTTAGAGTTTTTTAAATGAATATATGCTGCATTACCATAATAAAGCCGTACTTTTGTACTCATGAAAAAGGAACAATTATACATAGGGGTTCTGTCGGTTGCTTGCTGCGCGCTCGTAGCAATAGGCATCACCTTGCACCTGCTCTACCCCAAGAAACAGATACAGAACCTGGTGAAAAACCCACCGGTTCTCCGGCTCAAGCCACAGCCTGCTGATACGCTGAAGAAGAAACCTGTGAAGAAGATGGATTTCAATATCTCCGGAACTTTAAGAGATAAGGAAGGAACGGGAGTGGCTGGCGTCATCGTGAGCGATGGATTCAACTGTGTGAAAACCGATGCACAGGGCAGATATAAGATGAAACGAGACAGCCTGGCAAAATTCATATACTATTCTGTTCCAGCCGATTGCGAGGTTCCTACCCATTCTAAGACCGATCGCACGGCTTTCTTCTATCAAAAGGTATCCAAGGGGAAGAAAACCTATAACTTCACCCTCACCCGACTGCCGGGCGGCAAGGAGATTCACTATAAGATGATTGTCATCGGCGACCCGCAGGTTACCAATGCCTACAGCCCTTACTATACTTCTCCGGATGATAATCCCATTAAGAAGAGCGATGTAGAAAGATTCACTACCCAGACGATGGCGGACATCAGGCAGACCATCAGTTCGCTGCCTGCCGGAACACCGGTCTACGGGCTCAGCATGGGCGATGATGTACAGTATTATGGCGGTTACAACGCCAAACTGGAGCGTCAGATACGCCAGGCATTGGGCTCTTCTGAGATGCGCCTCTTCTCCGTCATCGGCAATCACGATCAGGATGGCAAGGCGCTCTACCGCAGGAAATGGGAGGAGAATTTCGGTCCTACCGATTTTTCCTTCAACCGTGGCGATGTGCATTATGTCTGCATCAACAACTGTTTCTTCCATCGCGGCATGTCTTATTATTCTCCTGGAGAATTACGTGAGCGCCAGGTGAAGTGGCTGAAGCAGGATCTCGCCCTCACGCCAAAGGATATGAAGGTGGTACTCTGTTATCATATTCCTTTTACCTTTGGTAATGCGCCTTTCAGCAAGGCGAAGCCGCTGACCAATGCCCATGAGGAGGGACACTATTCTTCTTCCCGTCTCTCGCTCCTGCTTTCTTTACTGAAACAGTTTAAGGGCGGTTACGAACTCTTCTGCGGCCATACTCATTTTGCCTGCAACCACGAGATCAATTATCAGGGCGAGGATGTGATGGAGCATTGCCATGCTGCTGCCTGTGGCAATATCTGGCAGTCGAATATCAACATCTGCGGAACTCCAAATGGATATTATGTATACAGTTTTGTGGGTACCAGCATCAGCAACTGCTATTACAAGGGAACTTTCTGGGATAAGAGCAAGCAGATGACCTTGTTCCGTGCGCAGACCGATTTCAACGGCGAGAAATACTCTAGGGATTGGCAGTTGGCAAACAACAGGAATATCCTGGTAGCCAATGTCTTCAATGCTACCAGTCATTGGCGTGTTGTAGCCGTAGAGGATGGCAAAGAATATCTGATGGGGCGCCTCAGCGGAAAGGGACAGGATGCCTTTGCCGCAGGCTATCATCATAAATACAGCGAGAGTGTATCCTATCGTTTCGTGAGCAAGGGGAATGGTTATCTCATCATGAACCACCTATATTATTATACTCCAAGGAATCCGAATGCCAGAATCATCATCAAGGCATCCGATCCATACGGAAATACCTATACGGCATCAAGCGATGAGGTAACGACCGAGCCTTTCGCCAACTTTGCCCATTATTACGAAAAAGAGTATAAGGAATATAAGAGTAAGAAAGACAAGATGTTGCGGGATTCTATATCTGGCAGACAGAAAGATTCACTTGCTGCTAAGAAGAAAACGCCATAAATACCCTGAACCAATGGTTACAGGCCTAAAGTAAAGGTAGAACGCAAGCAGCACGCCCTGTTTTACTCTAATTGAGCAAGCTTTGAGCGTATTTTTTAAC
>OGUQ01000453.1_pt1 | contig 40508 bp, 30 predicted proteins | sample 1574701 | NCBI WGS metagenome assembly OGUQ01 (sample SAMEA2582087, study PRJEB24529) | metagenome | biome: Human gut stool | place: China | collected 2011 | reverse complement strand
ATTGACGGCGCCGGCAAGGAAGACCAGATCGAAGCTCGCGTTAAACAGATCCGTGCTCAGATGGAAGAAACTTCCAGCGACTACGATCGTGAAAAACTTCAGGAACGCGTTGCCAAACTGGCAGGCGGTGTTGCTCTGATCAAGGTCGGTGCTGCTACTGAAGTTGAAATGAAAGAAAAGAAAGCCCGTGTTGAAGATGCTCTGCATGCCACACGTGCTGCTGTTGAAGAAGGCGTTGTTGCCGGCGGCGGCGTTGCTCTAATCCGTGCAAAACAGGCCATCAAGGAAATCAAGGGCGACAACCCCGAACAGGACGCCGGTATCAAGATCGTTCTCCGCGCTATGGAAGAACCGATGCGTCAGATCGTCCGCAACGCCGGTGACGAACCCAGCGTGGTTGTTGACCGTGTCGCAAACGGTAAGGGCAACTTCGGCTTCAACGCTCAGACCGGTGAATACGGCGACATGATCGAGATGGGTGTTCTGGATCCGACTAAGGTTACCCGCACCGCTCTGCAGAATGCAGCCTCCGTTGCCAGCTTGATCCTGACAACAGAATGCATGATTGCCGACATGCCTGAAGACAAACCTGCAATGCCCCCGATGGGCATGGGCGGCGGAATGGGCGGAATGCCCGGCATGATGTAATCATCCGCTGAGTTAAGTTAATTAAACACCCGGAGGTCTCGCACCGACGGGTGTTTTTTCGTATGCGCGAGAAGCGAAAGTCATTGTTTCGAGGAAGCAGATTGAGGCGTACGGGGCTGCTTTTTAGCGGTTAACCGCATTCTCTGATGAAAGATATTTGGCATACAATCGAAAGGAAGACGAATAAGAAGGACAGGAAGTGTAGATATGCGATGGAAGTTCATACTCGGTCTTCTGACCACATGCGCCGTTTTAATGTCCATGAGCTATACGATGCTCATTCCCTTCCTGCCCATGTATCTCATTCAGGATTTGGGTGTCGTGAAAGCCGACGTGGATATGTGGTCGGGTGCGATTTTCGCTATCACATTCCTTGTCAGCGGCATCATGGCACCGATCTGGGGCGCGCTTGCTGATAAAAAGAGCCGCAAGCTTATGGCGCTGCGCGCCGGATTTTGCTTGGCGATCACTTACTTCTTAGGCGGCTTGGTCACGAATCCTTGGGAGCTGCTCGGCGTTCGATTTATTCAAGGCTTATCCGCGGGTCTGTGGCCTGCGCTGCTTGCGATCATCTCTGTAGAATCTCCGAAACTCAAACTCGGTTTCTGCATGGGCGTTATGCAGGGCGGTATGACAGCGGGCGGCGTGCTCGGGCCGTTGTTCGGCGGCCTGCTGGCGGATCAATTCGGTATGCGTATGGCGTTCTTTATCGCGGCCGCCGCTTTGTTCCTGATCACGTTAGCTTTGCTCTTTTTTGTTAAAGAGGAACCGAGGAAGCCCGATCCGAATGCCAAACCCGTCAAGATTTGGGACTTCTCTTTATGCAAGATTCCGGCAGTTAAGCGCATGCTGATTTGCGCCGGCGTGGTGCAGCTGACCATTTTAATGCAGCAGCCGATCATGCCGCTTTACGTGGCCGAGCTGCAGGGTTCGATGGAGCGAATCGTCTTGATTTCCGGCATTGTGTTTTCAGTGACGGGTATTTCGGGCGTCTTAGCCTCTCCGGGCTGGGGCATTTTAGGTCAGAACTGGGGCTATCGACCCGTACTTTATTTGTCTTTGCTCGGCGCCGGACTGTTCGGGATTGTGCAGGTGTTTCCGAACTCGCTTGAGTGGTTTACGATTTGGCGCTTTGTCGGCGGCTTAGCCTTTGCCGGCATTTTCCCGGCCATTAACGCGGTGCTGACAGTTTCCACGAATGCCAACGACAAAGGACGTGTCTTTGGACTGTCTTATCTAGCCCAGCAGTTGGGTGCCGTGATGGGACCGATTGTCGGCGGCGCAATGACTGCGTACTTCTCTTATAAGTTCATCATCGGAATGTCCGGCTTTATCTGCTTACCGCTCGTACTCTATCTGTTTCTCAAGAGACCTGCTAAGACGGAAGGTACCGGAACTCCGCTGGTGTAGGAACACTTCTAAGTTCGTGTGAGTTATTGAAAAACGTCCGCCTGCTAAACAAGCGACGGACGTTTTCATTATTTTCAGCAGCCGGATTGCTAAAATCCGTGCTCAAACACAATTCGAACGTTTGGAGGAAAGCTATGAAATTCACCGATATGCTTCAGCACTGCTGGGATGTCAATCAGTCATTACTTTGCGTCGGCTTAGACCCCGATCCCAAACGTTTCCCGAAGCAGTTTGAAAGCAACAAGCATGCCATCCTGGACTTCTGCTGGGACATCGTTAAATCGACCGGAGATTTGGTCTGTGCCTTTAAACCGCAGATTGCTTACTTTGCTTCTTCCGGCGCGGAAGATCAGCTCAAAGAACTGATTGCCCGCATTCACAGCGAATATCCGGAAGTTCCCGTGATTCTTGATGCTAAGCGCGGCGACATCGGCTCCACTGCCAAGCATTATGCTAAGGAGGCCTTCGAACGTTTCGGAGCTGACTGCGTCACGCTTTCTCCTTACATGGGCTTTGATTCCGTCGAGCCTTACCTTGAGTATCCGGACAAAGGTGCCTTCATCCTTTGCCGCACCAGCAACAAAGGCGGCGACGACTTCCAGATGCTCGACTGCGGAGGCCAGCCGCTTTATCACGCAGTTGCGAAAAAAGTAGAGCAGTGGAATACCACCGGTCAGCTCGGCCTTGTGATCGGAGGCACTTATCCGAAAGAACTCGCGAGTGTTCGTGCCTTAACGCCGGAATTAAACTTCCTCGTTCCCGGCATCGGAGCTCAGGGCGGAGACATCAATGCCTGTGTGCAGAGCGGTATGAACGCGCAGAAGACCGGCATGGTGATCAATTCCAGCCGAGCTATTCTTTATGCATCCTCCGGCGAAGACTTCAAAGAAAAAGCCAGAGCGGTCGCGATGCAGACTCGCGATGCGATCAATGCAGCCCGAGGACTCTAAATTTCGTTGACGATGGTGCGTTGCGGGATGTCCCAGAAAGGCGCCACCATGTCTTCTTTGCTTTTGAAAAATTGAACCAGGCGCGTTTGGAACCACTGCAGAAATACGCGGTGGCGGCGGATGCGCCAATTTGTTTTTGAAGTGCACACAAAGCACTCCACCGGCGGATGGACCCAGCCGGGAAGAATCGGGACCAGAATGCCCGAGGCAATTTCCTGTGCGCAGTGAAAAAGCGGCAAATCCACCGAGATGCCCAGCCCGTCAATGACAGACTTTTTAATCGCTAGAATGTTGGAAACTCTGAGTACTTGTTTCCATTTCACTTCTTCGCGTTTATCACCGTTTTCTAAGTAACGCGTGGCGGAACGCACTGAACCGTCATAAACCAAAACTGTGTGTGCGGCTAAATCCTTGGGATGCAGAGGCATTCCATGCTCTTCGATGTAGCGGCGCGAAGCTACGGGCACATAGACGTTGCGTCCTCTTGAGTAAGACACAATCCGCGGATCCTTGGATTTAAAGCTAGCTACTGAGATGTCGGCCTTGTACTGAAGGATGTCCTGGACGTTTCCGCCGCCGACAATGTCAAAGACGATCTCAGGGTACTGAGAGTTGAATTCCATTAGCATCGGGATGTAGACCGCAACGGAGCCGGGCGCCAAAGAGAGGCGAATTTTTCCTGCCATGCCGGCCGAGCTCTGTGTCAGCTCTTTGACCATCTCCTCGTGCTGCAAAAGAATATTCGAAGCATGCTCATAGGCGATCTGGCCGGACTCCGTGAGCTGCAGGGGTCTTGTCACACGGAGTATGAGCGTCTGCCCCAAAGCATTTTCTAAGGAGGTCAGCGCGCGAGAGACGGTTGAGACTTCTACATCAAACTCTCCGGCGGTATCAGAGAAGATTCGGGTATTGCACAAGCTGCAAAAAAGGCGCCAGGCACTGAGGTCGTCTAGTTTTGACATGATGCGAAAAAAGGGAATCGAGGATCTGTACATACTTTCTAACAAAAGCGACAAATACGCAAGTACTTTGCGTAAAACGCAAAGTAGCGTTTCCGATTTCGCCTGTCAGTTTTGAGGCCGGCTCATCAAAATAATAAAAAACAACCTCAAAACATAGGAGAAAAACAGATGACAGTCAGAGACGAGTTCTTCTGGTTGGGCGAAATCAATAAAGCCACGCTCGTGATCAACTCTCGTCAAGGTCTTTTGCCGATGCCGATCGCCGAAGAAGCGGCCAAGGCACTTCGTGAAGTTTTAGCCGACGGAGACGCTGATCCGACCAAGAGAGCTAAGACCTACATCACGTTTGAACCGTTAATGCTCAAAAAAGCAGATCCCGTGATCACGCTGATGCACGCCGGCCGTTCCAGCCAGGATATGCACGCAACTTATCGTTCTGCCATTCTTCGCGACCATGTTCTCGAAGTCGGTGACGCATTGAATGCCGTGCTGGAAACCATGACCGACCTGGCGGACAAAAACCGTGAAACGGTTGTCCCCAACTACACCAACGGTGTTGCTGCTCAGCCCAATAGCTTGGCGCATTACTTTCTTGCATTCTTAGCCGGCTTCAGCCGCGATGCGCAGAAGCTTCGTCAGTTCTACGTCCGTCTTGACCGCTGCCCGATGGGAAGCACCGTCCTGAACGGTACCTGCTGGCCGCTGGACCGCGAAGCCATGTGCAAACGTTTAGGCTTTGAAGCTGTCGCAGAAAACGCTTACGACGCCACACAGATCGGTCAGAGCGATCTGCCCGTCGAGTTCGCTTCAATTCTCACCGGCATTTGTCTGCATATCAATGTGTTCTTGGAAGACCTGATGGTTCAGTACGCTCAGGCTCGTCCCTGGATTCTTCTGCAGGAAGGCGGCGACAACACCTACGTTTCTTCCGCAATGCCGCAGAAACGCAATCCCGGCTTAGTGAATAACTGCAGAACGGAATCTTCTTCCGTGATCGGCGAAGCTCAGGCCGAGTTCTTCCGCGCTCACAATCTCCAGAGCGGCATGATTGACCCGAAGAATCAGACACTCAATGGTGCTTTGGCTCTTCATGCGGTTAAAGTTCTTACCATGTTTAACCGAGTTCTCAAAGCACTCGTGATCAACAAAGATCGTGCATTAGAAGAACTTAACAGCGACTGGACGGCCAGCCAGGAAGTTGCCGACCGTCTGATGAAGGAATACGGCGTCCCGTTCCGTATCGGCCACCACGCAGCCAGCCACATTGTTTCCTATGCTCGCGCCAACAACATTCTTCCGCTCGACTTCCCGTACGCCAAGATGCAGGAAATTTACAAGGAAGTCATCGAAAAAGAATTCCCGGAAGGCGATCCGAAATTCCCGATGAGTGAAGAAGAATTCCGAGAAGCCTTAAATCCGGTTTCCATCGTTCACAACCGTAAGACTTTAGGCGGACCTCAGCCCGCCGAGCTCGAACGCATGCTCAAAGAGCAGACCGCCGAAAACCATCTCAACGAACAATGGGTGGCCGACAAGAAAGCCTTTATCCAATCTTCCCTCGATAAATTAAATAAAGAATTTGAAACCTTAGGAGAATAATCATGACAGTACTTCTGCCTTGGTTTGCCCTGGTCGTCACTATCCTGGCGGGCTGGGCGATCATTAAAAGATTGTCTACTTCGATGGTCCTGCTGTTTGCCGGCTTGGCCATGATCAGCTTTGCCGTGATCTGCGGTGTTCACGGCTTCCTGCCGAAAGGCGTTAAACCTTCCGGCTTCGTATGGTTTGATATTTTTGAACTGCTTCGCTCTATCGCAACTAAACAGACTTCCGGCATCGGTCTTCTGATTATGGTCGCCGGCGGTTACGCTGCCTATATGGACAGAATCGGCGCTGCACACGCTCTTGTTCGTGTCTGCGTTAAACCTCTGGACGCTTTGTCCTCTCCGTATCTCGTTCTGGTAATGGGCTACCTCATCGGTCAGGCTCTGGTCACTGTGATCCCGAGTGCCGCAGGTTTGGCTATGCTGCTGTTGGTTGCTCTCTTTCCGATTCTTCGCGCTGTCGGATGTTCCGCTGCTGCTTCTGCCGCTGTTATTGGTACATCTGCCGGTATGACGTTAGGGCCGGCCTCCGGTACTGCTAACCTTGCCGCTCAGACAGCCGGCTTAGAACCGATTATCTACTTCGTTCAGTGCCAGCTGCCGGTTGCCATTCCGACATTGATCGTTGTCGCAATCTGCCACTACTTCGTTCAGAAGTACTATGACAAGAAGCACGACGACGTTTATTCCGCAGCCATTCTGACTAAGAAAGACGACCTTCGCAATGTTCCTGGCTGGTACGCCATTCTCCCGGTCCTGCCGATCGCTTTAATGATCGTCTTCAGTAAGCTCGTCTACTCTGCCGTCAAGCTCAACACCATTAGCGCTCTGCTTCTCGTTTGGGTCTTCACAATCATCGTTGAACTCATCAGACGTCGTGACTTTAAGCCGGTTCTTGCCGACGGTGCTTTCATCTTCAAAGCCATGGGCGGTATGTTCTCCTCCATCGTTGCTCTGATTATCTGCGCTGAATTCTTTGCCACCGGCCTGAAAGTTACAGGTTTGATCTCCGCACTGATTACACACGCTCAGGGTATGGGCTTAGGCCTCAACGGTATGACCGCTGTTCTTACAGGTGTTGTCGGTATCGTTACCTTCCTGACCGGCTCCGGTGTCGGTGCCTTCTCCAGCTTCGCAGCTCTGGCTCCTGAAGTTGCCAACGGTCTCGGTGGTACTGCAGCCGCCTTCGTTACTCCGATGCAGTTTGCTTCCGGCATGCTCCGCGCTATGTCTCCTGTCGCCGGTGTCATCATCGCGGTTGCCGGTGCAGCCGGTGTCTCTCCGATGGCTATCGTCCGCCGTACTTGGATTCCGATGATCGCCGGTATGATCACCGTCCTCATCGCCAACGTTGTCTTCTTAGGCTAACTCTCATGAACATACGGGCCCCTTGCGGGCCCGTCGGAGAATCAAATGAAAAAAATCCTCATCCCCGCTTTAACAGCAGCGCTGTTGTGTTCTTCTGCCTTTGCTTTGGAAACTTCGGTTGCTCCGAAAGTGACCGATATCAAAAATCATTCACCGAAAACCGGCCTGATCGTCGGCAACTCTTACAGCTTCTATAACTGCGGTGTTCACAGCTATTTGAGAGGCTTGACACGAGAAAACAAACAGGATTGGAAAGCCCGCATCATTACGATCAGCTCCGGCCGTCTCTCCTATCATGATGTCGAACAGTACATGGGTCCGCATGAAATGGATCCTTATGCCAAGAAAGATGAGAAGGGCAATCTGATCAATCCGATGTTTGATGTTGTCATTCTGCAGGGTATGTCGACGGAACCGATTGCAGAAAAGAGCATTCCGACATTCAAGAAGTTTTTGAAGCAGCACGTTGCCACCATCAAGGCAAAGGGTGCCGAACCGATTGTTGTTGACACTTGGGCTCGTCAAAACAAGCCTGAAGATACGAAGAAACTGGCAGACGCCATTATTACGGCTGCCAATGAAAATGATGCGATTGTTTTGCCGGTCGGCTTGGCCTTTGCAGAAAGCCTGAAGCAGCGCCCGGATCTTCTGATGCATCAAAAGGATAAAAGTCATCCGACAGCAGCAGGCTCTTATCTGTACGGAGCAATGCTTTACGGGCTTCTTTTCAAGAAGAGTCCTGAAGGCATGACTTACTTAGGCGAATGCGAAAAACCGCTGAAGCCTGAAGATGCCAAGTTCCTTCAGAAATTGGCTTGGGACGTCCTTACAGATTTCTACGGCTGGAAAAAATAAGTAAGAAACAGAATTCTTTACCTCTTGCGGCCTTCGCGAACTAACTTAGCGAAGGCCGTTTTTTAATGCTTCCTGCGGAAGATCGACATTTTCCGGCAGGGGCTGTTTAAACGATAAAGCAAGATGAAGGAGGCTTACGCCGATCGAGGGCCAGACGAGGTCGAGCCACTTAGGTGCACCGCTGTGAAACACTGCTTCATAGTCTTTAAGCGCACTCTTTAAGCCGTGCTTGCTGTTATCGGAGGTGTAGCCGTTTTGCTGCAGGAGTTTTTCCAGAAGAGTGCTGTAATCCAAGCCTGAAGACGAGCGGTTGGCCAGCGGATCCATTTCCATATCTGACATATTTTCTTTTCCCAAAAATAAAGCCTCCGCGGCGAACGGAGGCTTATCACTATAGGCTTTCAGGAAGCCCGATATGAATTACTGCTGTGCAGACTGGGGAGCTGGAGCCTGAGCAGGTGCCTGGGCAGGAGCTTGGGCCTGTGCAGGAGCTGCAGCAGGAGCCTGGCCGGTAGCGCCGACTTCAGGAGCGTAAATCATCATCGGGGCATTCCCCATCATTTGACCGTTGCCCATCATCATGCCGTTAGGAATGATTTCGATCGGCTGAGCCTGAACTGCTCCCGGAGGAAGCTGGTTGTTGGCCTGAGGTGCGGGCTGAGGAGCGGCAGGAGCTGCCTGGGGAGCCGGCTGAGGAGCGGGCTGAGGAGCAGGAACAGCCTGCGGTGTCGGGCCTAAGTCATCATCGGGAGCCTGCTGCTGGCCGTTGCCCTGGAGCTGCATGAAAACGCCGAGCTGGCCGGCGATGTAGCCTAAAGCAACGAGAGACTGGTCACGAGTAATAGTCTTGCCGGTCTGAGCGGCACGAGCCTGAACGAATTCAGAAGCTCTGTCGAGTTCGGCCTGTGTGACGGGGAAGTCACCGAACTGCATATGGCCCATGGTTGCTAACTTGCCGATGACTTCACCGGCAGGATTGGTCGGAGTCTGTTGTTCGGGCTGAGGTGCAGCTTGCTGAGCGAATGTGGTTACAGAAAAGCTCAGTGCGACCGCACTGAGAGCAAGGGTTAATTTTCTAAGAATCATGTTATTTCTCCAATTCAAAAGTTAGAGAAACTTTACTCCGTAAAAACCCTTAGTATTGACCTTAACTCTTTGATTCTTACTCAATATGGTGAGGATTCATGCCTACTTTGGCGCGCCTTTCGGAAGCGCTTTGAGCGCGTCGACCACGATGTCCTGTGTGAGCAGCTCGGGGAGGATTTTTGCAGTGCCGTCCGGGGCGTAAAGGAGATAAAGCGGGACGCCGGTTCTGCCGAAGGATTCCAAAGTTTTAGAAATTTCGGCGTTTCGATTCGTCCAGTCGGCGATGAGGAACTTGACGTTGTGCTCCTTAAAGGCCCTCTGCACGTTTTCTCGATCAAGTACGGCCAGCTTGTTGGCCTGGCAGGTGACGCACCAAGAGGCGGTGAAGTCGACAAAGACTGGGCGTCCCTCATCGAGCGCAGCTTGTAAAGCCGCAGGAGACCAGGCATCGGCCGCGCTCACTTCAGCAGGGGCGCGCTCAAGCAGCGGAGAAGCGGCGACTGCATATGCACCGGCGCCGAGGATAAAGGCAAAAGCCATGAGGCCTTTTGATGTTGCTTTACCGAACTGCAGGCGCCCGTACAAAACTAAAGCTATAGCTAAAAGTGCGGCGGCTAAGAGATAGACTCCGAGTGCTGAGATCGACACCTGCTGCCAAAGAACCCAGAAGAGCCAAAGCGCAGTGAGCGCCATCGGAACGGCCATAACCGTTCTGAATATGCTCATCCAGCGTCCCGGGCGGGGCAGCCAGGCAGTAAGGCACGGGAACAGCGCCAGCAGGAGCCAGGGAAGGCTCATGCCCAGCCCAAGGCAGAGGAAGACAACAAAAGACTCCAGTGCAGAGGAAGAGAGCGCGTAGCCTAAGGCAGCTCCCATGAACGGGGCCGTGCACGGGGAGGCAACGACGACGGCCAAGATGCCGGTTGCAAAACTGCCGCCCAGGGAGGCACCGGAAGTCTGACCTGTAGAAGAAATTCTTACGCCGGAAAATTCAAAGGCGCCGGCCAAGTTCAAGGTGATCGTGACAAAAAGAAGCGCCAGCAAGGCTACGAACCAAGGCGACTGCAGCTGGAAGCCCCAGCCGACGGAAGCTCCGGCCGCTTTTACGGCGATCAAGGCGCCGGCTAACAACGTCATGGAAATGAGGACGCCGACGGTAAAGGAAAGACCATGCAGTGCGAGTTTTCCGTCTCCGCGGTGCTCAACAAGGCTGAGCATTTTCAGAGACAAAACGGGAAAGACGCAGGGCATTAAATTCAGGATCAAACCGCCGAGGAAAGACATACCGGCGGCGAGCCAAACGGTTAAGTTGACGTCCGTGTTGGAGGATGCCGACGGTGGTGTCACGGTTCCATTTACTAAAACATGAGAAAAACTGCCGGACCAGCCGCCTTGAGCGGGTCCGCCGTCAGCGGAAAAGACGCCGGATAACGTGTCACCTGCTTTCAGTTCTTCCGTGCCCTGAAGTCGGACGGTGACTTCGTCCCCGTTTTTAGAAACCGACTGAGGCGCTTTGTAATCAACAGCTCCTTCCCCTTCGGTGAATACATAAAAATGATTGAAAGGTTCAGAGGTTTTGAAAGTGACGGAAAGGGCGCGATTGGACGGATCAATCTGAGCGGAAACCGTTTTTAAGGGAGTAGGCGTTAAACCGTCATTGGTTTGGAAGAGCCCGGCGTTCGGAGAAGCGGCCGGCTCGGCGTTCGAGACTTTAACGGGAACGTCAAACGAAGCACTTCCCGGAATGCATTGTTCCGCGCACATCAGCCAGGAGACGTTCGCTTTAGCGACGTACCCCCCTTCCTTGGCGGATGCCGGAACGGAAATTGAGACAGGAAGAAGAATCGAGTCTTCGTATCCGAAATTGGTGAGATCGCCGACGACATAAAGTTTCGGCGTAGGCCATTGAATGGATCCCGCCTTCCAGCCTTCGGGCAGAGACCAGTCGATGGTGGTCGGAAGTCCGGTGTCACCGGGCGTTTTCCAATATGTGTGCCAGCCCGGCTCTTGGGTCAGCAGCACGCCTAAACGGATGGAGCTTCCCGGTTGGACCGAAGTCGTTTGAGAGATAAGCTCGGCTTTGACCGCTTCGGTTTTCTTCCAGGGAAGAGCCTGTGCGTTTAAAGCAAAGACGGCAAAGAAAAGCAAAAGGAAGCGCAAAAGCCAAGCAAATCTCATAACAACAAAGTGTCTAAACAAACAAATTAACCATGTACGCGTTTGACTTTGGCAAAGGCCTCGTCAGCAGCTTCGAGCGTACGAGCGATGACGGAATCGTCATGAGTAATAGAGACGAAACCGGCTTCGTAGATGCTCGGTGCCAAATAAACACCGTTATCCAGCATGGCATGGAAGAAAGTCTTGAAGCGATCGGCGTCGCATTCCATGACTTCCTTGAAAGAAGTCGGGCACTTGCCGCGGAAGTAGATACCGAACATGCCGCCGATGCTTTGAGCTGAGAAGGCGACACCGTGTTTCTTAGCCATTGCGCCTAAGCCCTTGACGAGTTTAGCGGTCTGTTCGGAAAGGCGCTTGTAGAAACCAGGCTGCTGAATTTCATGAAGCGTAGCCAGGCCGCAGGTAACGGCGACCGGGTTGCCGGAAAGGGTACCTGCCTGATAGACGGGGCCCAAAGGAGCAACGCTGTTCATGATGTCGCGTTTGCCGCCGAAAGCTGCAACCGGCATGCCGCCGCCGATCACTTTACCGAACATCGTAATGTCCGGATCGATGTGATACAGAGACTGGGCGCCGCCGAGAGCAACACGGAATCCGGTCATGACTTCGTCGACGATGAGGACGGTACCGTGTTTAGCGGTTTCTTCTCTCATAGTTTCGAGGAATTCCTGAGTGGCGGGAGCCATGTTCATATGGCAGAGCTCGGGGTACCGAACGTCAGCAAGCCGGAGCCGCCTTTAACCAACAGGGAGTCGCTGTGGCCGTGATAGCAGCCTTCGAACTTCACAATCTTATTGCGGCCGGTATAGCCGCGGGCCAAACGGATAGCGCTCATGCCGGCTTCGGTGCCGGAGGAGACGAGACGGACTTCTTCAACGGAAGGAATGAGACGCTTAATTTCTTCGGCAATGTCAATTTCACCGACGGTCGGAGCACCGAAACTCAAGCCGTTGTCGACAGCTTCTTTAACAGCCTCAATGACGTGGGGATTGTTGTGACCGAGAATCATAGGACCCCAAGACCCGATGTAGTCGATGTACTGCTTGCCTTCAACGTCGTACATATGCGGCCCTAATGCTTTTTTTATAAAGCGGGGAGCGCCGCCGACAGAACGGAAGGCACGAACCGGGGAGTTAACGCCGCCGGGAATGGACTTCTGGGCTCTGTCAAAAAGTACTTCATTCTGATCCATGAAAAGAACTCCTAGAAATGAATTAAATAGTAATTTCAAGCGGGATAGGTTAATCCGCTCATGCTAAAGGAAAAACCTAAAGGATAGATTAATTCAGCTGCGACACGCAGAACTGTACTTCAGTCGAATGGGCAGGGAAGCGGAAAATCTATACAGAAGGTTACTCGCAGAGCTTGAGGCCGAAAGATAAGTTTTCGAATATCAAGAAATGTAAATTCGAGAACACTTCGGAGGATATATCAGCGAATTTCGAGAAGTCGTGCTGGGAAATACAAAAGAAAAGCGGAGGGTCTACGAGGGGATCTCCGCAGCAAAGGCTGGCCTCAGTCCTTTTTAAAAGGCTGATGCAGCAGAACACAGATTTTTTTCGCCGAAAGTAAGGAGTACTTGAAACCGCAGACTTTTGTTGCAACGCCTGCATCCTCAGCGAAACTTCAAGATGCAGCGATTTCTTGGTTTCCTAGACGACGATTAGTTTTCCGCAGTGGAAATTTTCTTGACGAAGGATGTCAAGAGCTGGCCGAAATCCTGAGATTCCGCATTGCCGGCAGATGTGACGAGCAGCGCACCGTAAAGCGTTGCTAAAACCCAAGCTGTTAGGACAGAAATCCAAGCAATTTTTCCGAAGTTCATAGGTTCTCCTTATAAGTGAACCTAACCTTATACAGGCTTTTTACTCACCTATACGGGAAACCGAGTACAAATCGGGTAACTAAGTGCCTATTGTGCGTCTATACAACCCGGTGGGCGAACGTTGGTCCCTTATGAAGATGGCGGCTATCGCACCTCTAAATTAAAACTGCCGCGCTCCAAAGGATTGCGGCAGTTTGTATAACGGCTTGATTATTAGAAGGCCAGACCGAGCGCTAGTTTGAAAGTCACAGGAGACGGGCGCATCGAGAAGCTGTCGTCCGTCGGACTGTGCGCTTTGTAACGCGGGAAGCCTAAGTCCATACCGCCGGTTACGTGAAGGTTGCGCGTGATCGCAACAGTGCCGCCGGCCTGAATAACCGGAGTGAAGATGTCTTTCTTCGCACCCCAGCCTTCCTTGAAGTCCTGCTGGTCGCTTCTGAAGTAGCCTGCACCGACACCGGCATAAAGTTTGACGCGCTCGGCCGCTCTGAAGTGATACTGAACAGCAAGACTGTAGCTCGTGAGCTTGTAGCTTCCGACTTTGCTGCCGTTAGCATGAATGCCGTGTGTACCGGACCGGTTAACGGAGAAATCTAAGGCCCATTCCGGAGTGACAAAGTAACGCAGACCGGCTGAGTAAGCCCCGTCGGAAGAAATAGAAGACGGTTTGGGCGTGCCCTTCAGCGTTGTCTTCTGCCAGCCGCCGCCGGCGTAGATCAGTACCTTATTAGAGAAGAGCGACTTCGGCGTGTCCGGCATATGACGAGTCTTGCGATCGTCAAACGTCATGTTGGCGAAGAAGAAAAAGATGTCGGAGAACGGAACATAGGTTCCGTAGATGCTGAAGTTGTCCGTGCCGACACCGACCAAAGGCAGCGGCGCCGGGAAAGGAATCCATTTGTAGTCGCCGCGGGCGGTCAGACCGATGGTGTAGCCGGCTTCCGCATAGAAAGGTGTGCTGCCGAGTCTCCAGCGGGACAACCAGCCGTAGCCCATGAACGGTTCAAAGTTGTTGTGGGAATCGGAGAAGGCCATAGCGTACATGATTCTGCGGTTTCCGCGGCTGTCGATAAAGTTGCGCGAAATACCGCCGCCCCACGTATAACCGTTTTCGTTGTGGCGTTTCTCTGTCTTGTATGCATATCCCGGATGAATCGTGTAGGCGGGAAGGAGCAATCCGGAGGAACCTTCGGAAATAATAGTTTTCATTCCGACCCAAGTGTCGGAAAGGTAGCTTCCTGAAGAGTTTTCTTCGGAAACAACACCGGCGGGGAGGGTATCGACAATTGCTTCCCAAACCGAACGACCGGAGTCTTCAGCAGAAGCAGATGAGGCGATCGCAATAATTCCAGCCCCGAAAATAGTTCTAATGATCTTATTTTTCACGACTTTTTCAATGGAGTGCAAAGCTGAAAAATTTTACAGAAAAACAGCTCGCTTTTATTTGATTTGGTCATTAGAACGAGCTCAATTAACGCAATTTTGATGCCTGTTTTGTGTAACGAGGCTTTTTAGGAAGTTCGTGAAACTTGCGGAATCGAAGGAATCTAATTAAAGTTGCACCGCGAAGTTCGTCGGACAATCGCAGGGGAGAAAGACCTCGGAGGAAAGTCCGGACTCCACAGGGCACCGTAGGAGGTAACACCTCTCCGCCGAAAGGCGAGGACTAGAGCAACAGAGACGAGCCGATTCAGTTCGGTTGAAACGGGCAATCTCTACGGGGAGCAACATCAAATAGGCAGCTAATGAACCTGCTCGGCGAGGCTGCGGGTAGATGGCTCGAACTCGGGAGTGATCCCGAGTCTAGATGAATGATTGTCATGCTGCCTTTGGCGGCACACAGAATCCGGCTTACAGACGGACTTCGCTCTTCTATCTTTTCTTTTATATTCAACCAATTAAATAGAGCGAAAGCTAAAGAACAAGAATAACTTCCGCTCAATGTGAGAGTCGGTGGAGGAAAGTGGAAAAAAGTGGCTAAAATTGAGACCTAGAAAAGGTAGATTTTTGTCTCGTTTTAGTCGTGTTCCAAGGCTCTCCGCACATCAATCTTGACGCCAAAGGGCGTCTGTCGGTGCCTTCTCGTTATCGAGAGGCTCTGGCGCAGCTGTGCTCCGGCCAAATGACCTTTACCCGGCACCCTGACGGGTGTGCTTTGCTGTACCCGCGCAATGTCTGGGAAACCAAGAGAACCGAATTAATGGCACTCCCTTACTCGGCCAGAGTCTTTCAAAGAATCGTGATGGGCTCTGCTGTGGACGTGGATATGGATGCCAGTGGCAGACTGCTGGTGCCTGCAGAGTTAAGAAAAGCATGCGGTCTTTCCAAAGAGATCGTTCTTGTGGGATTGGGCTCGCACTTTGAGCTGTGGGACGCTGAGAAGCTTGCGGAAAGCGAAGCTAAAGCAATGACAGAAAACCTATCGGATATCGCCGCCCAATTCAATTTTTAAAAATAAGGTAGTTTTCTGTGCAGGCAGAGGTCTTGGTTCATCGCCCGGTACTTGCTGAAGAGTCACCCCGACTCCTGGTAACCGATCCGAATGGCGTCTATGTCGACGGTACTTTCGGCCGTGGAGGGCACTCGCGCCTGATATTGGAAAAGGGGCGCCTGAGCGCGTTCGACCGCGACGAAGAAGCCGTTAAAGCCGCCGCTCAGATCCAAGATCCGAGATTTCAGATTATTCATGCCCCTTTTGCCTCTATGAAAGAGGAATTGGCAAAGATCGGCATCGACAAAGTCACCGGCATCTTCCTTGATATCGGCGTCTCCAGTCCGCAGATTGATGATCCGGAACGCGGATTTTCTTTCCGCTTTGACGGTCCTCTGGACATGCGCATGGACACGAGCGCGGGAGAAACGGCAGCCGAATGGATTGCCCGCGCCGATGCGGCCGAGATGGCCAAGGTATTTAAGGACCTCGGAGAAGAACGTTTCGCCATGAAGGCCGCTAAGGCCATTGAGAAGGTGCGTACCAAAGAACCGATTCTGCGCACTAAGCAGCTTGCGGACTTAATTGCCGCTACGCTCCCGCGCAACAAGAAAGACAGCGCCCAGCATCCGGCAACACGTATTTTCCAGGCGATCCGTATTCATGTGAATCAAGAGCTCGAGCAGCTTAAACGCGCACTCGAGTCTGCCGGCTCTCTGCTGCTTCCGGGCGGTGTCTTAGCGGTCATTTCCTTCCATTCGCTGGAAGACCGCATCGTTAAGAAATTCTTTGAAGCTGCGGCCAACCCGGCCTCCTGTATCGACCCGCGTCTGCCGCTTCTGCCTTCGCAGCTGCCGCAGCCGCTGTTTAATCGTGCCGTACGCATCCTGCCCTCGGAAAAAGAATGCGAGGAAAATCCTCGCGCCAGAAGTTCCGTGCTTCGCGGCGCATCCCGGACGGATGCTCCGTGGCCTGAACAGGGAGTGCAGGTATGAATGAGTTCCGCTTCCTGGTCGGGATGATTGTGATCTTGGAGCTGGTCCTTTTTGCATGCGGACTTAAAGTCGTAGAGAACCGCCACAACGCCCGAAAGCTGTTCATCGAGCTCGAACATGAGCAGCAGATCCATCATTCTTTGATGGACGAAAGGGCTCGCCTCAAACTTGAAATCTCCAACCTGGAGCAAATCCGTCAAGTCGAAGCCCGCGCGAAAGAAGGCGGCTTGGCCCCTGCTGAGAACGGTCGCGTGATTATCTTGGATAAGAACGCCGTCTCTTCCGGAGCTCAAAAATGAGAATCAGGCAGTGGCTCAGAGATGCATGGGACAACGTCTTCATGCCGACGGAAGAAAAACGCGGTGACGATGACAGCGTTAAGGACCTCCTGCGCCTGAAAATCAAGCCTGGCCGAAGCAAGTTTGTTTATTTCATGCTGCTTTTGTGCTTTACCGCGCTCGGCGTCCGCATCGGCTGGCTTCAGCTTGGTTTTAATACGGAATTCCTGCAGAAGCAGGGTGCGATGCGTTTCCAGCGCACGATCGAAGTGCCTGCGATGCGCGGTCAGATTTATGACCGCAACGGAACGCTGCTGGCAACGAGCGTGACCGCCAAAGCCCTTTGGATTATTCCTCAGGACGTTAAGATTACGACTTCTCAGCTCAAAGAAATTGCTAAGACGCTGGATGTCCCGGTCTCCGAGCTTAGGAAAAAATTTAACTCCAAACGTACCTTCGTCTACTTGAAGCGTCAGGTTCCGATTGAAACGGCCGAGAAGGTGCTGGATATGAAAATTCCGGGCCTGCACTCCACCCGAGAATTCCTGCGCAGCTACCCGGACGGCGAAGCGGCTGCTCAGATCGTCGGTCTGACCGGTTTGGACGGAAACGGTATTGAAGGCATTGAACTGGCTGCGGAAAAACGCTTGGCCGGTAAACCCGGCTCACGCCGCGTGATGAAGGACCGGTTAGGCCGCATCGTGGAAGACGCTTGGCTCAAAGAGCCGATGAACGGCGAAAACATTACGCTGACGATCGACTCCCGCCTCCAGAACCTTGCTTATGAAGCCCTGGGTCGTCAGGTTGAGAATCTGAAAGCTAAAGGCGGCTCCATTGTGATTGCCGACCCGAAGACCGGTGATATTCTCGCGCTTGCGAACTACCCGAGCTTTGACCCGAACAATCGCGGCAAGATTTCGCGCACCGGCGTTCGCAACCGCGCCATTGTGGACACATATGAACCGGGTTCGACGATGAAGCCGTTCTCGGTTGCCGCTGGTCTCGAAGAAAAGAAAGTCACGCCGAATACGCTCTTCCAGATCGGACGCTCCATGTCTTTCGGCCGTCATTCGATCGGGGACTCTCACTACAGTAAAGAGCTGACGGTTTCCGGCATCATTCAGCAGTCGAGCAACATCGGTACGTCTAAAGTGGCGCTCCTGATGACGCCGCAGGTCATGTGGTCTTACTACGACAAGCTCGGTTTCGGCCACTCGCCGCAGATCGGCTTCCCGGGTGCGGTGGCCGGCCGTCTGCGTCCTGCAAAGAACTGGCGTCCGATCGAGCAGGCGACTATGTCCTACGGTCACGGCGTCACGGTTTCTCTGCTTCAGCAAGTCCGTGCCTACACGGTGTTTGCACGTGACGGGGACATGATTGAGCTCTCTATTTACAAAGAGCGTGCTTACCGTGAACCGCAGCGGGTCTACAGTGCCAAAACCGCCGGTCAGATGCGTGACATGCTCGCGAAAGTAGTAGAAAAGGGCGGAACCGGTTTCAGAGCTCGCGTTGAAGGCTACACCGCTGCCGGTAAAACCGGTACGGCTTACAAGGTCGAAGGCGGCCAGTACGTGAGAAAGTACGTTGCTGGCTTTGCGGGTTACGCACCGGCACACAATCCCCAGATTGTGGTGGGCATTATGATCGATGAACCGATGATCGGTAAACACTTCGGTTCGACGGCTGCCGCACCGCTTTTCTCCGAGATGGTCTCGAAGACGCTGCGTCTGATGGCGGTCAACCCGGATCGCCCCGAAGACTTTATGGTGACTAAGAACGATAAGAAGCCTGCCAAAGCTAAGGCGCAGCCCGCGAAGACTCATGCATTGAAAGAATCGAACCGCGCCCGCGCGAGGGCGCCGTCAAGGACAAATTTGAAATCAGCCAAAGAAGATCACGTAATAAAGGGGAAGACCAATGGTTGATGCCGTAGCTGTTGCCGCCGAGATTAAGCGATTCGCTCCCGCGGGAGCGGCTTTGCTTTTAGACAGTCGGAAAATCCGCAAAGGCGATGTGTTTTTTGCAGTGAAGGGCGTGCACACCGACGGCCGGGCTTTTATTGAAAAAGCCTGCGGCGCCGGCGCTTCCTGCGTGGTTGCTGAAAAAGGCGATATCGGCCCGTGCTCGGTGCCCGTCATCGAAATAGACAACCTTTATCGCGCTCTCGGTCCGATTGCGGCTGCCTACTACGGCAATTCGACCGCTCAGATGATCGGAATCGCCGTGACAGGCACCAACGGCAAAACCACGACCGTCAACTGGATCGCCGATCTGATGAATCGACTCGGAACACCGTGTGCAAGCATCGGAACGTTAGGATGCACGCTGAACGGCATAGTCCTTCCGAGCGTGTCGATGACAACGCCTGATCCGCTCACGCTTCAGGCAAAGTTTGCCGAGCTGCTTAGCCGCGGTTGCAAAGCGTTTGCGATGGAAGCGAGTTCAATCGGCCTGGAACAGGGGCGCCTTGACGGAACCGAAATCAAAACAGCTGTATTTACGAACCTCACGCGAGACCACCTGGACTATCACGGAACGATGGAGAACTATCTCCGGGCTAAGGAGATCCTGTTCCGCTGGCCGACGGTTGCCTCCGCGGTGATTAATCAGTCCGGTGAGCCGGCTCAGCAGATTATGAAGACCGCTGAAGGCGCCGGAAAAGCAATCCTGACGGTCTCTGCCAAAGGAGATCAACCGGCATACCTGTCTGCCGAGAACATCCGCCATACCCGAGAGGGACTGGAATTTGAAGTCCGCTTTAAAGGAAATACGTTCCCGGTTGCAGCGCACTTTTTAGGCCTCTTTAACGTGGAGAACTTTCTCTGCACGGTGGGCGCAATGATTTCCGTCGGTTTTGAAATCGAAACGGTACTTAAAGAAGCCGCAAAACTCATGCCCCCGGCCGGGCGAATGCAGATCGTGCGCGATGATCACGGCCCAATCTTTGCCGTGGATTATTCCCACACACCGGATGCCGTGACCCAAGCGATTAAAGCCTTGGAGGGATTAGCCGAAGCACGCGGCGGACGCATTTGGATTGTTGTCGGCGCGGGCGGAGACCGAGATCACGGCAAGCGTCCTCTAATGGGACAGGCCGCGTGCGCTGCCGATGAAGTCGTTTTGACGTCGGATAACCCGAGAAGCGAAGATGCGAAAGAGATACTGAAACAAATTCAAGCAGGGACAACCAAACCCTGCACGGTTATTGAAGACCGCAGAAAAGCCATTGAATATGCCGCGGAACATGCCGCTGCCGATGATGTCATCCTCGTTGCCGGCAAAGGCCACGAAGATTATCAGGAAGTCAAAGGTGTTAAACACCACTTCTCTGACGTCGAAGAGACACGCGAAGCCCTGCGGAAACTAAGGAACAAAAATGAATGAAGCGTTAATGACGATCGGGGAATTTGCCGAGATGCTCGGCTCCGACATCCAGATTAAGGGTGCGCCGGGTATTAAATTTTCCTCCGTCAGTTTTGATTCGAGATCAGTCCGACCCAACGGGCTGTTTTTTGCTATTGAAGGAGAGCGGGACGGCCACGAGTTCGTTCAGGCTGCCTCAGATGCGGGCGCAGCTGCTGCAGTTGTCACGCACTTTGTGCCGGTGAGCCTGCCCCAGGTTTTGGTGAAGGACACGCGTGAAGCGCTGCTGGACTCCGCCAAGAAATGGCGCTCAAAGTTCGATCTGCCCGTGATCGCGGTTGCCGGCTCCAACGGCAAGACAACAACGACACAGATGGTTTTGTCCATCATTAAAGAACGCTTTCAGGAAGGCGCCTGGGTCGGAACTGAGGGCAATTTAAACAATGAACTCGGTGTCTCGCTGATGCTGTGGAAACTGCGTCCCGAACATCAGGCCGCCTGCTTCGAAGTCGGTATGAACCATATCGGCGAAATGCGTCCTCTGGTCTCAGCGATCGCGCCGACGATCGGCACGGTCACCAACACCATGCGCGACCACCAGGAATTTCTGGCGTCCCTGGAAGAAACCGCCAAGGAAAACGGCGAAGTCTTTGCTCAGCTTCCGCGCCAAGGCGTGGCTGTCATTAATGCCGCCGATCCTTTCGCGGTTGAATGGCGCAAGATGGCCGGCAATAACCGTGTCGTGACGTTTGGGACACCTGACAGCGATGTTTATGCCTGCGAAGTTGAAGGAACAGCATTCAGATTGGTCACACCGATCGGACAAATTGACATCGAGCTCAAAGTACCCGGAAAGCACAATATCGTGAACGCGGTGAATGCTGCCGCTGTGCTTTTCGCGATGGGCCGCGACCTCTGCGATATCAAGAAGGGCTTGGAGAACTTTGAAGCGGTCAGCCATCGCGGTGAAGTCGTAACATTAGACGACAGGTCCGTGGTCATTGATGACAGCTACAACGCGAACCCGGACTCCATGAACGCCGCTGTCAATATGCTGAGCGAATACAAGCTGCCTAAGATCTTTGTCGCCGGCGACATGGGAGAACTCGGCGTTCAGAGCCCGCAGTATCACCGAGAGTTAGGCGAATTTGTCCGTCGCTGCGGTATTGAAAATTTCTTCTCCATCGGCAACCGCATGCTCGACGCTGTCGAAGGTTACGGCGAAGGTGCTCGCCACTTCGAGACACAGGAAGAGCTGCTCGCTGCGCTGAAAGATGAAATGGCCAAAGGCCCTCATGCTGTGCTCTTTAAAGCTTCGAACTTCATGAAGCTCTTCAAACTTGCGGACGTACTGGTCCGCACCTGGAATAAACAAGAAGAAAAAGAATCGAAGGAAAACTAAATGCTGCTCGCTCTGATTCATTGGCTGGCCGACTCGACGTCCTTGGGCTGGCTTCGCGTTTTTAATTATTTGACGCTGCGTGCGGTTCTTGCCGCGCTGACTGCCTTCTTTATCGCCTTGGCCCTTGGACCGGCGGTCATTCGTGAACTGAGAAAACTCAAAGTCGGCCAGGCGGTTCGTCAGTATGGACCGAAGAGCCATTTGGTTAAAGAAGGCACACCGACCATGGGCGGCAGTCTTATTCTGATTGCCGTCGGTGTCTCCACGATTTTGTGGATGGATCTCAGCAACCGTTTCGTTTGGGTCGTGCTTTTTGTGACGCTGAGCTTCGGTGCTATCGGCTGGGTCGATGACTACCGAAAAGTCGTCCATCACGATCCCGAGGGCATGAAGTCGCGGGAAAAATTCTTCTGGCAGTCACTTGTCGGCATCATTGCATCCGTCTACCTGGCTTTCTCCGTTGCAGCGCCGGGTAATGAGCACATCTGGGGCTTGGTGCTTCAGTGGATGGAGAGCGGCTTTACCTCGATTCCGCTGCCGGAAAGAAGCAATCTGCTGATCCCGTTCTTCAAGAATGTGTCGCTTCCGATCGGTATCTGGGGCTTCATCATCCTCAGCTACTTCGTGATTGTGGGTACGAGCAACGCCGTTAACCTGACGGACGGTCTGGACGGTTTGGCGATTCTGCCGAGTGCTTTAGTCGGTATTGCTTTGGGCATTTTTGCCTACGTGGTCGGCCGCGTTGACTATGCCGCTTACCTGAACTTCCCGTATGTTCCGGGCGCAGGCGAAGTGGTCGTTGTGGGCGCCGCGCTGATCGGCGCAGGCTTAGGCTTCCTTTGGTACAACGCTTATCCCGCCCAGGTGTTTATGGGCGACGTCGGAGCCTTAGCACTCGGCGGTGCTTTGGGCACAATGGCGATCATTACGCGTCAGGAACTCGTCCTCTTCATCATGGGCGGCGTTTTTGTGATGGAAACACTTTCCGTCATCCTTCAGGTCTCGTACTTCAAGATCACGCACGGGAAGCGCATCTTCCTCATGACGCCGATCCACCATCACTTCGAAATGAAGGGCTGGAAAGAAACCCAGGTTGTCGTTCGTTTTTGGATCATCACCATTGTTTTGGTGCTGATCGGTCTGTCCACTCTGAAAATCAGGTAATCCATCATGTCGGTCAGTCAGAAAGTATTGGTTCTCGGTTTAGGGGCTTCGGGTCGTACCGCAGCTCGCTTTTACGCATTCCGCCGATACCAGACCGCAGCCGCCGAGGCTCGACGAGCTTCAGGAAGAGATTACGAATCTGCGTTTTCTCGGCGGAGCCGTTTCTCCAGAGACCGTCGCCGAAGTCTCCGAAGTCATGATTTCTCCGGGATTGTCTCCCGAGTATTCGGCTTTTGCGCCAGCGGTGAAAGAAGCACGGCAGCGCGGTATTCCCGTTGTCGGAGAGATTGAGCTTTTTGCCCGCGAGCTGAAAAAGCTCAAAGCCGAAATCGGATACGCTCCGAAGATCATCGGCATTACCGGCACCAACGGCAAAACCACTACAACGATGCTTTCAACAGCGATCATCGCAGAGGCCGGTAAATCCGTCGTGGCCGCGGGAAATGTCGGTCCGAACGCTCTGGGGGAACTCGAAAAGCATCGCCGCGCCGGAACTCTGCCGGATTTTTGGGTTCTTGAGCTGTCGAGTTTCCAGCTGGAGACCACGGAAAGTCTGCACTGCGACAGCGCAGCGCTGCTCAACATCACCGAAGACCATATTGACTGGCATGGTTCGATGGAAAAGTACGCTGCAGCTAAAAGAAAGATTTTTTCCGCCGATACCGTTCGCGTACTTAACCGCGAGGATCCGGGTTCGATGTTCTCCGCCGAAGGTGTCCCGTCTGATTTAGTGCACACCTTCGGATCCGATGCACCCAAGAAGATCGGAGATTTCGGAATTTCCGACGTCGGTGCGCTGGTGTGGCTCTCCGGCTGCATTGCCTCGGCCTCACCCGACTTATTGATTCCGATGAACGCGCTGAGAATCCGCGGTCTTCACAACGCGATGAACGCACTGGCCGCGACCGCCCTGACACTGGCGGTCGGCATTCCGCTGGATTCCATTCTGCGTACGCTGCGTGAGTACAAAGGCGAGCCGCATCGTGTGCAGCTCATTCTCCGAGCCTCCGACATTGATTATGTCGACGACTCTAAAGGCACCAATGTCGGCGCCGTAGCCGCAGCCTTGGCCGGTTTCGGCCCGAAGAAAGTCGTTCTGATCTTAGGCGGCGACGGCAAAGGACAGGATTTTGCGCCGCTCAAGGCTCCGATCGAAACGCACGCCAAGGGCGCGGTCTTTATCGGTCGCGACGCACCTCTGATTGAAAAAGAAGTCGATTATCCGGGCCTTCTGAAGGCTCATGCCAAGACGATGGCGGGGGCCGTGCGCGAAGCTCGAGCGATGGCTCAGCCCGGTGACACGATTCTGCTGTCTCCCGCCTGCGCAAGCTGGGATATGTTTAAGGACTATGCCGATCGCTCTGCGCAGTTCGTTGCTGCTGCTAAAGAAATTGCTGAAGAGGAAGGGCAGCTGTGCTGATCAGACGACGTAAGAAAGAAGATGCTGACGATATCGTCACGCGTGTCGGCGACTACAACAATGCCGCCGCGCTGAATTACGAGCCGCGGGATATCGGCCCGGTGCCTCCGGATTACGGTGTTTTGTTCGTCGTTTTCTCTTTGATGCTTCTCGGCTGTCTGATGGTTTTTTCGGCTTCTATCTCTTTAGGAGACTCTCCGAAATACCACATTAGCGAACATTACTTTTTTGTGCGCCACGTGATTTCTTTGATCGTGGCGCTGTTCGGTGCCTACATTGTTTGGCATATACCGATGAAAGCATGGAAGAAGATGGCATTTCCGTTCTTCCTATTCGGGCTCTTCCTGCTCGGGGCGGTCGTCATTCCCGGCATCGGTAAGTCGACGAACGGTGCCTGCCGCTGGATCCCGCTCGGTCTGTTTAATCTTCAGGTGACGGAAGTCATGAAGATCGCCGTTCTGATTTATGCAGCCGACTTTACCGTGCGTAAACAAAATTACATGCATAGCGTAAAGAAGGGTCTTTTGCCGATGCTGCTTGTGATGGGACTCGTGGGCTTCCTGGTACTGAAGGAGCCCGACCTCGGCGCCTACGTCATGATGCTGGCCATTTCCATGGGCATCCTGTTCCTAGGCGGCATTAACCTGACGGTTTTCATCATGGTGCTGGTCGGCGTTCTGGGGCTCCTGGTCTTTATGATCTTTGCGGCAAGCTGGCGAGCGGCTCGTTTCTTCGCTTATCTGGATCCTTGGGAAATCTCAAACGCGCAGGGCAAGGCTTATCAGCTCTCACATTCGCTGATTGCATTCGGGCGAGGCGAGACCTGGGGCGTCGGATTAGGCGACGCGATTGAAAAGCAGCACTATCTGCCCGAAGCTCATACCGACTTTATTCTCGCCATTGTCGGCGAGGAGCTGGGCTTTGTCGGCGTGATGCTGATCCTGGTTCTTCTTTTTTGGCTGGTCAAACGAGCGATCGAAATCGGAAGAACCGCCATTCATTTGGAACACATTTTCTCCGGACTGGTTGCCGAGGGCATCGGTATTTGGATCGGAGTCCAGACATTTATTAACGTCGGCGTGGCGAGCGGTTTGCTCCCGACAAAAGGCTTGACCCTTCCGTTCATTAGTTTCGGGGGGTCGGCAATTATGGCCGTCACGGCGGCAGTGGCCATTCTTCTTAGGGTCGACTATGAGAACAAGGTCACCATGAAGGGAGGAAAAGTATGAGTAAGCATTTAGTGATTGCGGCTGCCGGTACCGGCGGTCACGTCATGCCCGGAGTGGCGGTCGCAAAAATTTTGATTTCCCGCGGGTGGACCGTCTCTTGGATCGGTACTGAGCAGGGAATGGAGCGCCGCATCGTCGAGCGCCAGAAGATTCCTTTTACGGCTTTGGACTTTCAGGGACTGAGAGGCAAGGGTCTCAAGACCATGCTTTTCGGCGGCTTTAAGCTGCTGAAGTGCATTGCGCAAAGTAGGACGATTTTGACCAAAAAACATGCCGATGCCGTGTTTTCGACCGGCGGGTATATCGCCGTGCCGGTTTGCCTGGCCGCAGGCCTGAAAGGTATTCCGTATGTTTTGATGAACAGCGACGCGGATCCGCTGCTCTCGATCAAGATGGTTCAGGGCAATGCCGCGGGCGTTATGTGCGGTTTTGACGGCAAAGCGGCCAAGCTTGCCGGCGATAAAGGCGTTGTGACCGGGAACCCGGTCCGCAAGGAAATTCTGGCGATTCCCGCTCCAGAAGAGCGTTATCAGGGCAGAGAAGGCCGATTAAAGCTGCTGATCTTCGGCGGCTCTTTGGGCGCTCAAGTATTTAATCAGAATGTGCCGACTTCGATTGCCGCACTTCCGCCGGAAAAGCGTCCGGAAATTATTCATCAGTGCGGCATGAAAGCCGTGGAAGAAGTTAAGGCAAGTTATGCCGCACTGGGCATCGAAGCTCAAGTCATCCCGTTTATTGAAGACATGGCCGCAGCCTACGTTTGGGCCGACGTCGTTCTGGCGCGAGCCGGGGCGATTTCCGTGAGCGAGCTCACTGCGGCCGGAGTGCCGTCTATTCTGGTTCCGCTGGTCACGAAAACCACCTCCCATCAGGTCGGAAATGCTAAATACATGCAGGAGGCAGGCGCGGCCATCTATTTGCCCCAAAGTGAGCTGACTACAGGTAAACTCACTGCGCTTTTAGAAGGCCTCAACCGAAAAGAACTGCTTGAGATGGCAAAAAAGGCAAAGGCGCTCGGCAAGCCCGATGCGGCCGCCACGGTTGCGGACTTTATTGAATATGTATCGAACAAGGAATAAGAGTGAAATTCGCGATTAAGAAAATACATTTTGTGGGCATCGGCGGGACCGGCATGAACGGTATCGCCGAAGTGCTGATTAACCTCGGCTACCACGTTTCCGGTTCGGACTTAAAGGAAAACGCCGCTGTCGAGCACTTGCGCTCCATCGGTGCAGAAATTTTTATCGGTCATGATGCTTCCAATGTCGGAGATGCAGGCGTGGTTGTGACCTCAACCGCGGTTCATGCAGATAACCCGGAAGTCGTTGAGGCAAAAAATAGGAATATTCCGGTCGTGCCGCGCGCCATCATGCTCGCCGAGCTGATGCGTCTGCGTCAGGGCATTGCAGTTGCCGGAACGCACGGTAAAACGACAACCACTTCGCTCATTACCAGCATTCTGGAAAGAGGCGGCCTGGATCCGACGTTTGTGATCGGCGGCCGTTTAAATGCTGCGGGCTCCAATGCAAAACTTGGCCAAGGTCTCTACATCGTGGCGGAAGCCGACGAGTCTGACGCTTCCTTCCTGAATCTGTCACCGGTCATCTCGGTCGTTACCAATATCGATGAAGACCATATGGATACCTATGGGCACGACCTCAGAAATCTGAGGAAGGCGTTCACAGACTTCATCCAGAGACTGCCGTTCTACGGGCGCGCCGTCATGTGCATCGAGAGCGAAAACGTCCGTGCCATCCTGCCGAAAATCACTAAGCCGATTCTGACGTATGGTTTTAGAGAAGATGCTCAGATCCGCGCAGAAAACCTTCGTGCCGACGGAACGCAGATGCACTTTACGCTGGTGCGCGAAGGTGCTGCTCCTGAAGAAATCACGGTCAATCTGCCGGGCGTTCATAATGTTTTGAATTCACTGGCTGCAATCGGTGTCGCGCTAACGCTGGACGTTCCGATGGAAGCCATCAAAGAAGCGCTGGCAACCTTTAAAGGAGTCGCCCGCCGCTTCGCGGTTTGGGGCGAGACGCAGAGTCTTAAGGGAGAAAAATTCCTGGTGGTTGATGACTACGGTCACCATCCGACCGAAATGGCCGCGACAATTGCCGCAGCACGCGGGGCTTATCCTGACCGAAGACTGCTTGTCGCCTTCCAGCCCCATCGTTATACCCGTACCCGCGACTGCTTTGAAGATTTAGTACGAGTACTTTCTAATGCGGATGCACTGGTGCTTGAAGCCGTTTACCCGGCCGGAGAAGAAAAAATCTTCGGCGCGGACAGCCGCAGCCTTTGCCGTTCGATTCGTCTCACCGGCAAAGTGGAGCCTCTGTTTGCGGGCAACACGGATGAAGTTATGGAACTTATTAATAACAACGTCAAAGACGGAGACGTTGTTCTCGTCATGGGCGCAGGAAACATCGGAGAGATTCCTGCAAAACTCATGAAACAAGGAAAGAAAGAAGAATGAAAAGCGTAGATGTTAAGGATCTTGGAAAAATCGCCGTCGTGATGGGCGGATCTTCCGGAGAACGTGAAGTCTCTTTGATGAGCGGAAGCGGCGTGCTCAAAGCGTTGGAAAGCGTCGGAGCGGATGTCGTTAAGTTTGATCCGGCAGAGCAGCCTTTATCCGACTTAGCCGGTATCGATCGCGCTTTTCTGATTCTGCACGGCAAAGGCGGCGAAGACGGTGTCATTCAGGGCGTGATGGAATTCCTGAAGATTCCGTATACCGGAAGCGGTGTGCAGGCTAGCGCTATCGGCATCGATAAGGAAATGACCAAAGCTGTCTGGGAAGCTCAGGGCATTCCTGTGCCCCGCGGTATGGTATTGAGAAATGAGGCCGATTGCGAAGAAGCCCATCACAGATTTAACGGGAACCTCGTGATTAAGCCGAGCAAAGAAGGCTCGAGCCTCGGTCTTTATAAGCTGAAGAATGCAACATTAGACCAGGTCAAAGAAGCTTTTGCCAAAGCCAAGGAGGCCGGCATGACGGTTCTTGCTGAAGAGTATGTGTTCGGCCGTGAACTCACCGTGGCCGTGTTAGATATGGGCGAAGGACTCAAGGCTTTCCCGATCATCGAAATTAAGGCGCCGGACGGAGACTACGACTTTGAACACAAGTATTACTCCGACGAGACTGTGTACGTCTGCCCGGCCGAAGTGTCCGAGGACGTAACCGAAAAGATCAAGGCCACGGTTGAGAAAGCCGCATTGGCTGTCGGTGCCGACGCCTGGAGCCGCATTGACGTGATGCTGCGTGATGACGGCACCTTTGCGCTGCTCGAAATCAATACAGCGCCCGGCATGACGCCGCATTCTTTGGTTCCGCTGGCTGCGAGAACCTGCGGAATTTCGTATGAAGAACTCGTTAAACAAGTCGCAGCACGCGCTTCTTTGAAGGGTTAAGGGATGAGACGTTGGAGCGCGTCAACTTTTTCGCTTTTCGCCGATGGTTTCGGAGTGCTGTTTATTCTCCTGATTCTGCCCTCGGCGGTGTACTGGTTCGTTCAGCGGCCGGTATTTTTGCTGAAAGGGGTTGACGTTCAGGTTGAAGGCAATAAAGACGCAATAAACGTCAAGGATGTTGCGCAGGTACTCGACGGCCATATCCACGGGAATTACTTCACCGCGGATTTGTCGGAAATCGCCGATCAGCTCAAGCGCATTCCTTGGGTAAGAGACGTTTCGATCGGCCGCGTTTGGCCGAATCAGCTTCAAGCAACGCTTTACCTCCACCGTCCGATCGCCGTATGGGGCGACGAAAAGCTGCTCGCCGAGGACGGCACGCTTTTTGTCGCGAACCAGGAAATTGCGGAGAGCAAAGGGGCGCTTCCGAAGATCTTCGGCCCCGTTGACCGCCGCATGGAAATCTACAAGCAGTACCAGGCTTTTGAAAATACATGCAAAAAGCTTGGATATGATGTAACTTCATTAACTTATTCCGAATATTCCGGCTGGACGCTGCATTTCAAACGCCCGGAGGGCAAGGTGATCAAACTGGTTCTCAAGAAGGGCGAAAATTCTGCCCAAATGGATGAGCGGTTGATCAAAATCATTCATTCTCTGCCGGCGATTTCTGCGCAAATCGGCGCGGAACCGACAGAATTGGATGCGCGTTACGAGAAAGGGATTGCAGTGCTGAAGCCGGAACCGGAAGAAGAGTCCGTTTCTCCTGAAGACAGTGTTCAGGATACCGGGGATAAAAAGAATGGCAGATAAATCAAACGATTTGTTGGTGGGCTTGGACATCGGGTCATCAAAGGTTGTGTGTATGATCGCGTCTCCGGTCAGTTCGAGCACTTTTAAGATCGAGGGCCTCGGAGAGTGCAAGAGCGAAGGCATTGAGCAAGGCGGAGTTGTCGATATCAATCAAGCGGTTGATTGTGTCCGCGCGGCAGTGGAAGAAGCTGAAAAGACTGCGAATACAACCGTTAAAACTGTTGCGGCCGGTATTTCCGGTCCGCACATTCGCACGGATAACTGCATCCAGCAGACGATTGTGGGTTCCGGCGAAATCGAACAGAAGGATATCGATGACCTTCTGAACACGGCTATGTCCGTTACTTTGCCGCCGTCGATGCGCTATCTCGACGTGATTCCTCAGGAATATTCCGTCGACTACGCACGCCGTATCCGCACGCCGATCGGCATGGAAGGCAAGAAGCTCGAAGGCAGTCTGCACGTTGTGACCGCGCAGAGCGCCCAGTGCTTGTTCCTCAATAAAGTTATTCGCAGAACCGGCTTGGAGCTCATTGACAGCCAGCTGATTTTTAACCCGTTGGCCGCAGCTTCTGCCGTGCTCCGTCCGGAAGAAATCGACTTGGGCGTGGCGCTGATCGATATCGGCTCCGACCTAAGCGACGTGGTTGTGTTCTTCGATAAGGCCGTGCAGTATTCCGCCGTTCATCCGATGGGCGGCCAGCAGATCACTGACGAAATCTCGATCAAGACCCACTTGTCTCAGGATGCCGCTGAAAAACTCAAGCTGCAAATGGGACAGGTGCGCTACGACGCCAGAAAAGATAAAGACAGCTTTATTCGTCTGCCGACGGCGCCGGGCTACAGCGATGACGGCGGAAGAATCCTGAGCAAACAGGCGCTCTCTGCGATTATTGACGTCAAAGTTCAGGACATCTTGGAAAAAATTTACTACCGCATCCGCGATAAGAGCCTGCACACCCAGCTGGGTTACGGCGTTGTGCTGACGGGCGGAGGCGCGACGCTTCCGGGCATTCAGCGCATGGCCAAGGAAGTGTTCAGTTCTCATATGGCAGGGCGCGAAATCAATGTGCGTCTCGGACGTCCTTTGGTGAACTACGAGACCTCGGAATTTGTGCCGCCTGAACTCTACAACACGGAAAGTTTCCCGAAGCAGTTTGCCGGGTATTCCACTCCGCAGCACGCGGCGGTTTTAGGTTACCTGTGCCAGCTGAATCAGAAGTTCTGGTCCCAGGGTTCCAACCTCGGATCTAAGCGCAAATTGAAGAGCATCGGCGGAATGCTTAAGCAGTGGTTTTTCGGAAACTTCTAAGGGTTTGCATTGGTTAAAACAGCTTGAGGGACAGAATCGGGTGAAAACCCCTAACAAAAACATCCCCTCTTGTTGAAAATAAACGCAGAACCCACGGAATTTTCTGAATTTTCCTCGCAGAAAAAAACGATTGAATTTAGAATTAACCAACTTGGCAGATCGAATGTCTCGAGATGCGTAATGGAGATAAAGTAGTTGATGGAAAAGGCATTTGAACCCTACGTGGACGGTTCTACCAACACCGTGATCAAAGTTGTAGGCGTAGGCGGTGCGGGCGGCAACGCCCTTAATACGATGGTAACCAAATTGACGGATTGCCAAGTTGAGTTCATCGCCGCGAACACGGACAGGCAGGCTCTGACCCGCTCTCTCGCTTCCGAAAAGATTTCTCTCGGCAGAACAGGTCTCGGCGCCGGTGCACGTCCTGAAGTCGGGTTCCAGGCAGCCAATGACGCCAGAGAGGAAATCGCAGAGAAGCTCCGCGGTGCCGATATGGTCTTCATTACAGCCGGTATGGGCGGCGGCACCGGTACAGGTGCTTCTCCCGTCATCGCTGAAGTCGCACAGGAACTGGGTATTTTGACGGTTGCCGTAGTGACAAAGCCCTTCTCCTTTGAAGGCGGCAAGCGCATGAGAAATGCCGAGCTCGGTTTAAACCAGCTCAAAAACCGCGTCCATTCTCTGATCGTTATTCTTAACGACAAGCTCGAAGAAGAGCTCGGAGAAGACGCCACGATGCGCGAATGCTTTGAAAAAGCCGACGAAGTGCTTTTCAACGCCTGCGCAGGCATCGCCGAATTGATTCAGAAGGTTGGTCAGATCAACCTGGACTTCGAAGACGTCAGAACGGTTATGGGTACCCGCGGTACCGCCATGATGGGTTCCGGCGAAGCCGAAGGTCCCGATCGTGCTGTCACGGCTGCCTCCATGGCCGTTACCTGCCCGCTGCTTGAAGGCGTTGAACTTCGCGGCGCTAAGGGTCTGTTGGTTAACATCACGGCTCAGGAAGGCATCCGCATGTCCGAAGTCCGTTCTGCCATGGAAACCATCAAGAACTACGCCGACAGCGATGCACTTATCGTCTTCGGTACGGTCTATGACGACAGCATGGGCGACAAGGTTCGCGTTACGGTTATCGCGACCGGTCTGGATCAGAACGGTACCGACGACTCCATCGTTAAGACGAGCTTCGTGAACGGCAAACCTGCCGTCGATAATCCTTCCAATCTGTGGCAGCCTTCCGGCTCTGCTCCGGACTCCCTCCCGAATGATCTGTTCGGCAACATCGACGCACCTGCCAAACCGAAAGTTCACGCTTCTGCAGCTCCGCGCGCAACATCTTCTTTTGCTCAGCCGCAGCGTCATCCGGCTGCTGCACCGGCTCACACTGCAGCTCCTGCCGCTCCGGCAGCCAAGCCTGAAGTAAAGACCGAGGAGGTTAAAACCGAAGTCAACCCTTTCGGAACCTATACACCGCAGCCTCAGAAAAAGGCTGAGCCGGCACCGGCTCCGAAGGCTGAACCGAAAGAACCTCAGCCCGAGGCCGTCAATCCGTTCGGTCAGGCTTTCAGCCGTCCGATCGCAACGCCGGACGCAGGCGGCTTTGAAGGTCCGAAAGACAACACGATTTTCGGCAACTTCCACGCCAGCAACAACATTCGTCCTGCCAGCGATGTCTTCGCAACCCTGAACCCTCAGGCCGGCAACGGCAACGACAGCGGTTTGTGGACAGCTAATCAGCACAACGGCGCACCTGAGGCCAAAGGCCAGATCGGTGCTGAAGCCAAGGCAGAAGACGAGAAACCGCGTTTCGAATACGGTATTCCTGCTTTCCTGCGCAAGAAGAACTAAGGTTTGGCCGAATCTATGATCAAACAGAGAACGCTTAAGAAGGTATTCTCCACCGTCGGTATCGGTTTGCACTCCGGCCGCAAAGTCCGTCTGACTCTGCGGCCGGCACCTCCCGATACCGGTTTGGTGTTTACTCGAACCGATTTGAAGCCGCCCGTTGCGATTAAGGCTGAGCCTGAACGCGTCAACGACACGCGCATGGCGACGACGTTGGATAAAGACGGAGCCCGTATTGCGACGATCGAGCACTTGATGAGTGCGCTGTCCGGTTTGGCGATCGACAACTGCTACATCGATGTCGATGCACCTGAGATTCCGATTATGGACGGCTCCGGCTCTACGTTTGTCTTTTTGATCAGAGCTGCCGGTATCCAGGAACAGGATGCTCCGCGAAAATTCGTCCGCGTGAAGAAAAACGTCTCCATCCACGTCGGCGACAAGTGGGCCTCCCTTGAACCTTATGACGGCTATAAACTGTCTTTTGCGATTGACTTCGGTCATCCGGCGATTGACGAAACAGCTCAGTTTGTTGAAGTTGACTTCAACAAGGAAAACTACATCGAAAGCGTCTCCCACGCCCGTACCTTCGGCTTTGTGAACGACTTAGAGATGCTTTGGGGCATGGGCTTGGCACAAGGCGGAACATTGGACAACGCGATTGTGCTCGATGACTTCCACGTCTTAAATCCGGGCGGTCTGCGCTCTCAGGATGAATTTGCAAAACATAAGCTCTTGGACGCCATGGGCGACTTGTATGTATTAGGTCATCCGCTGGTTGTGCATTACCGTGCCTTTAAGTCCGGTCACGAAATCAACAACAAACTTCTGCGGACGCTGTTAGCGGATCCGGAGAACTGGGAGTTTGTTGAGTATCAGGACGAAAATAGTGCTCCGAAGGCCTTTACCGAAGCAGTAAAAGAACCTTCGAACTAAGAAAAGAAAACATCTTGTTTTTTGCCCGCGTTATCCGCGGGCTTTTTCTTACCTGCGGCTGTTGCTCTGGTGTTCTTCAAGAGAAGCTGCCAGTTTTGCCATTGCTTCTTTTAAAGGCGAGCTTTCGGGCAGGCGGTCGGATAATTCTTTAGCGCCCTCAACCGCACCGGGACCGCCGATTGCGGAGCCGCTTTCCGTAAAGAGGAACGGCTGCGGGTGCAGCCCGCATCTGTCGATCACGGCCTTGACTTGCATAGCGCCGAAGCCTTTTTCAGCGAGTGCCTTTTCTACCGACGGCTGGAACATCGTGAAGCGGCGCACAAAAAGCGGATTAGGCAGGCCGACTTCTAAGAGCAGCACTTCTTTGATCAGATCGCGGGGATCTTCATCCGGATCGATATCGTACGGGTTTTCGTCTTTAATTCGAACTTGCTGAACAGAGAGTCGTAGACAGTCGGGCGTGACGGAGGCTCCGAGTTTGTAACTTTGGCAGACCGGATCAATCACCGCAGCCAGGCGTTTCGCTAATCTTAGGAATCCGAAGTGTTTGGCCAAAGAGCCTCTTTGAAGGACTTTGGAGATCGGTTTTTGTGCAGATCGCGGGTACATTTCAGATCCAGAATAAATAAGACGCGGCAGCACCTAACTTAGCAAAATGAAGCCGCGAATTCAATTCCTCACGTGATCGGGTTAGATGAGAAGTGTGCTTTCAGGGCGTACGCATGAAATTATTTGTTAATTAGCGAGGTCAACGCCTCCAGAGCTGCTGTCGGAGACTGCAGCTTGGTCATGATTCTCTTCACGCTTCTAGCCTCTTTGCCGGTTTCGCTTTCCTCATCTTTTTGAAGTTTTCTGATCATCCCGAGCGCCCATTTATTTAAGAGGACTCTGTTTTGCAGATAGTTAGCGTTTTTGCACTGTGTCCTATCTTGGTAAAAATTAACATCAAGAACGTAGTGGAGATCGTTTTCAATTCCCCAATGGCGTCTAACGGCTCTGGCGCATTGTTCTGCGATATGGGTATTTAAGAAGTTTAGGGAGCTAATGTAGTAGCGATCAAGAGAGCTGATTTCTCCTGTTGTCTTGTTAACGCTCTCTGTCGTAGCTTTAATGATCGTTCCTTCATCCAGTCCGATCCACTTCTTTAATAAGGCTGCGGGCAGGCAGCTTCCCGGAAGCACAGAAATCTTTCTTGTTTCAATTCTTCCGTGTCCAAGTTCGACTTTTTCGATCTCCACGGTACGAGTTTCGGTGCGCTCCACAAAGCTTAACTGTATGTCATAGAACAACGATTTTTGGTTCTGCTTCACCGCAAGGCAGTAGTCTGCCTTTCTTTGGATTAAAGCTGAAGCAAACTTTTCCTGTGTATTTAACGCATCGGCCGTAACAATACACCCTGCCAAATCGAGTCCCTCAACCATTGAGGCGGCGTGCGTGATCTCGTTTTCCTTGTTCCCGATGAGCTTTTGTCCTAATGCAATCCCATTTTCAGTGTCATAGAAGGTAAGGATGTATTTACCGGCTCTTTCCACGCTTCTTCTTGAGGCTTTAACCGCTTGACCGTCCACTGCAACAATTCGAGAAGTAAATTTATGAAGCAGCGGTTCGACGAGTCTGCCGTAAAAGCTTTGAAATTGTTCAGGATCTATCAGCATGAGAAGACGGCGAACAGTATCGTGAGAAATATCCTGCTTGGGAAAGTCTTCGAATACGGTTTCCAGAGCCGCCCGATGGTTGCTCCAATAATCAGCGATTTGTACACAGCTCGTCTGCCCGGACAGGGAGCTGAGCAAAGCTACCAAATACACGTAGGCCAAAGGGTATTGAACCTTAGCAGCCTGACGAGGATCGACGATCTCATCGGACAGAATCTCAGAGGTTTTGTTAACCACATCTGCAGTCGAAGCCTTAACCTCCTGTTTCAAATTCTGGATTTGCTGTTTAAGCAGGTAGCTTTTGGCATAAGTAAATACGCCGTTTACGATCGTACCGACCTGGGTACGCTGTTCACGTGATCTTTTGTGTTCCTTGCTGTAGTAATAGGTGGACTTATAAACATAAAAGCGTTGTTGTTTCTCGTTCCAGTTGACTTTACAACCTTCAGGAATAAGGTCGAGGATTTCCTTGCTGACAGCCATTTTTCAACCAATTAAATTATATACATATATATTATATGTCATATTTCGAAAAAAGTCAACTGTTTTTGTCGACTTTTTAATGAGTTAGTAAATAATTGTTTGTGGATTCAGGCGTTCGCCGTGGTGTGCTTTGTATCTAACTTGTAAAAGGACGGGCAAAAACTGTTTAGTGTTGTAAAATCAGTGAGTTTCAAAATTGGCAAGGTGTAACTGCCAATGGGAGGCGTTGTGCCTCCGTTTTTATTAAGAGAAAGAATTAATGGCCAGTTTCCTGACAAAAATTTTTGGTAGCCGCAACGATCGACTGATTAAGCAATATCGCCGTAAAGTTGCTGCGATTAATAAACTTGAGCCCGAAATGAAGGCATTGAGCGACGAACAGCTCAAAGCCAAAACGGCAGAATTCCGTCAGCGTTTAGCTGACGGAGCTTCCTTGGACTCTCTCCTGCCGGAAGCATTCGCCGTTGTGCGTGAGGCAAGTTTCCGCGTTCTCGGAATGCGTCACTTTGACGTGCAGTTAATCGGCGGTATGGTCTTAAATGACGGCAAGATCGCTGAAATGCGTACCGGTGAAGGTAAAACTTTGACCGCAACTTTGGCGGTTTACCTCAATGCATTGCCCGGTAAAGGCGCGCACGTTGTGACGGTGAACGATTACTTGGCAAGCCGTGACGCGGCCTGGATGGGTAAGGTTTACAACTTCCTCGGAATGACTGTCGGAACGATTCTTTCCAATCAGCCGAACGATCAGAAACAGGCCGCTTATGCTGCCGATATTACTTACGGTACGAACAACGAATTCGGCTTCGACTACCTTCGCGACAACATGGAGTACGAGACCGGCGCACGCCGCCAGAGAGGTCTGTTCTTCGCGATCGTGGACGAAGTTGACTCCATTTTGATTGACGAGGCCAGAACTCCGCTGATTATTTCCGGTCCTGCCGAAGGCAGTACGGATATTTACGTTGCCATCGACAAGATTCCTGACATGCTGGAGCGCCAGAAGCAGGAAAAGGGCGAAGGCGACTACTGGGTCGACGAGAAGCAGCACACAGTCCAGCTTTCCGAAGCCGGTCACGAGAAAGTCGAAAAAATCATGGTCGATATGGGCCTGCTGCCCGCCGGCCAGAGCCTCTATTCTCCGTCTAATATCATGCTGCTGCACTACCTGAATGCAGCACTTCGTGCCCACACACTGTTCGTTAAAGATCAGCACTACGTTGTTCAGAACGGCGAAGTCATCATCGTTGACGAATTCACCGGTCGTTTGATGAAGGGACGCCGCTGGTCCGATGGTCTGCATCAGGCCGTTGAAGCCAAAGAAGGCGTTGAAATTCAGCAGGAAAACCAGACTTTCGCGTCTATTACCTTCCAGAACTACTTCCGTATGTATGAGAAGCTTTCCGGTATGACCGGTACGGCTGATACGGAAGCCTATGAATTCCAGGAAATTTACGGTCTTGAAACCGTTGTCATCCCGACCCATCGCATGATGATCCGTGATGACCAGCAGGATAAGGTCTATCGCACTGCGAAAGAAAAATACAAAGCCATCGTTGATGACGTTAAAGAGTGCTACGGCCGCGGTCAGCCGGTTCTTGTCGGTACGACCTCGATCGAAAACTCCGAACTTATCAGCGACATGCTGACCAAAGCAGGCATCCCGCACAACGTGCTGAATGCTAAGCAGCATGAGAGAGAAGCTCAGATCGTTATGGAAGCCGGCCGTCCCGGTATGGTCACCATTGCGACCAACATGGCCGGCCGAGGTACCGACATCGTTTTAGGCGGCGGTATCAGCAAGGCTCTTGAGCAGATCGACAACGACGAAACCCTTTCTGATGAACAGAAGAAGGCTCAGAAAGAGGAAATCAAAGCGAAGTGGCAGGTTGACCACGACCGCGTTGTGGAACTCGGCGGCTTGAGAATTATCGGTTCCGAGCGTCACGAATCTCGCCGTATCGACAACCAGCTGCGCGGACGTTCCGGCCGTCAGGGTGACCCGGGTTCTTCCCGCTTCTATTTGTCCATGGAAGACCCGCTGCTTAGAATCTTCGCCGGCGAAAAGATGCAGGCTTTGATGAACAAGCTGCGTCTGCCTGAAGGTGAAGCGATTGAAGCAGGTATTGTTTCCCGCTCCATTGAAACCGCTCAGCGTAAAGTCGAATCCCGCAACTTCGATATTCGTAAGCAGCTGCTTGAATACGATGACGTGGCTAACGATCAGAGAAAGGAAATCTACGCACTGCGTAACGAAATCCTGGAAAACAAAGATGTGTCTGGCCCTGTGAAAGAACTTCGCGACGGATACTTCACCAGCCTGTTCCGCCACTATGTTCCTGCAGATACTGTTGAAGAACAGTGGGATCTTGAAGGTTTAGAAAAAGAGCTGAAAGAACAGTGGAATCTGGATGTTCCGCTCAAGGCTACACTGGAAAAATCCGAAAGCTCCGACGATCAGGAACTTCTGGATATGCTGCTTGCAGCCACCAACAAGGTTTACGACGAAAAAGTCGCCTTGGTCGGTCACGAAGCTTTTGCACAGTTTGAACGCAATGTTCTGCTTCAGTTCCTGGATCAGCGCTGGAGAGAGCATCTCAGCCAACTCGACATGCTCCGTCAGGGCATCTATCTCCGCGGCTACGCTCAGAAACAGCCGAAACAGGAATACAAGCGCGAAGCTTTTGAACTGTTTGCCAACCTGCTTGAAACCGTCGGTGCCGACGTCACCCGTGTTCTGATGAATGTTCAGATTCGTCAGCCGGAACCTGAAGAAGTCGCAGCGGCTCAGCAGGAAGCTCAGGCTCCCGCTCAGGAAGCTCTCCCTCAGGAAGAAGATCCGTTCGCACATGTCGGACGCAATGATCCTTGCCCCTGCGGAAGCGGCAAGAAATTCAAAGATTGCCACGGCAAGCTTCGTTAATCTGAATTAACGGAAAGACGGCTCTCGGTGAACAAACCTTGGGCCGTTTTTTTACGTCTTCTTTCCCTCCAAGTTCGATTGAAGCAGGATGGAAAAGCTGCTAAATCAGTTGGCCGCCGGCGACTCAAAGATGCAATTAGTGGCTACCTCGAATCTTCACAGGTCCCTTTGTAACGGGAAATGCCGTCCACTGAGATACAAAAAATTCCGGAGAAGATCTAAGTCTTCCCCGGAACTAATTAGCGATTAAAGGAACGTGTCCCCTCGGTCGTTTTTAGAATTGATATCTATATTTGGCCTGGAGAACCTGATCAACACGTCCCTTGTCGCCGGAACCGATACCATAATTCAGACCGAAAGCGTGGGCGCCCTTAGCGGCTTCCACACCAACTTTGGCTGAGTACATGGCGTTGTTGGCGATTCTGGAGTCGATCGAATCAGATGCACCGCCTGTGGCTAAAGCAAATTTGTTCTTCACTTTACGGTCGCCAAGGGCCGGAGCAATCTGAACGTCAACGAACGGCTTCACATCAACAGAAGCAACGTTAGCTTTGCCGTTGAAAGCGACGCCAAACGGAACCTGGAACAAGTTGGCTTTTTCAGCTGAGTACTTGAAGCCACCAGCCTTGAAGCTTTCCATGTCAACGTGCAGATAACGGGCACCAACGTGCGGAGTGACGGTGATGACTTCATTCAGAGCCAAAGGTTTCTCAACACGGACGCCGACGGAGAATGTCTTGACGTCGGGTTTGCCTTTGTAGCCGGCATGAGAAATCTTGTTCTTGCTCTGGAGGTAACCGACATTACCGATGACGTTAGCGTATTCGGTGTTCCAAACACCATAGACGTTTGCGCCCCAATAGGTGATGTCGTTCTTGATACCGGAGCCGTTGCCTTGTCCTCTTGCAGAGCCCTTACCAAAGGAAACCGCACCACCTAAAGCAGCACCGTTGCCGAAGGCGTAATCAGCACCGACTGTGGCGCCGCCGATATCGCTCTTATAGCCATAATTGGTAGAACCTGCCTGGTAACGGCTGGCTTTACTTGTCATGCCGGAGAGGTCGATCCAAAGATCAGCGCCCTGTTTTTCGTGAGCATAAGCAGCCAGGGCGGAACCATGCTGGTCGAGTGTGTCAGCAATCAGGTTGGCACCGTTTACAGCCATTGCCTGAGCAGCAGAGGCAGTTCCCATCAGAGCGATGCGATTGATTTCGGAAGCAGCCTGTTCGGTTGTTAAACCGCTGTTGATATCGAGAAGGGCATTAATTCTTTCAACGCCCAGACCTTCACCGGAGGCTAATGCAGCGTTAACTGTGTTGGGAGCGATGGTGTCTAACTGGACATCATTTCTTTCAACACCGAGAATCAACTGGCCGTCTTCATTCTTGGCAAGCGTTGCGCCAAGCAGGCGGTTAGTCGTGGCGAAGTTAGCTTTGCTTTCGTCGACATTACCGAAACCTTCTGTGAGCTGATAGTTCTGACCCAGACGAGCCTTGTCGAGATAGATGGAGGAGCCTTCGTTAGCAACGAAAGATTGGCTTTCATTACCGACGATAGCGGACCCAGCGGCGATGAATAGGTTTGCACCTTCACCTAAAACTACAGAAGGGGTTTTTGCATCAGCGTTTTCAGCAGCCGGTTCCGCTGCATTACCAAGCATCAGACGTCCGTTTTCGGAGAGTTTCAGAGTCTTACCGATATAAGCGTTCGGACCGGTCTTAGTTCCGATTGCAGCTTCTGCAGCTTCAAGAGAGTTGTGATCTTGTTCGCCGAAAATAAAGGTAGAATCATTTCCTGAAACGTTGACGGCGCCGTCAAGAGCTTCCCCTGACAACGCAGTTAAAATTAATTCGCCCTTAGTAACATTGAAGGAACCGACTTGTTGTGTACCATCGTTGTTTTGGTTCTTAGAGTTCTCGCCATTAGCGATGTTGGCCTTATCAAGAATAAGAG
>OGUQ01000451.1_pt1 | contig 40636 bp, 53 predicted proteins | sample 1574701 | NCBI WGS metagenome assembly OGUQ01 (sample SAMEA2582087, study PRJEB24529) | metagenome | biome: Human gut stool | place: China | collected 2011 | reverse complement strand
AGGAGGCAACTTTCGTTGTCTCCTTTCCTGGAATTGGTCGGGGTGGTGGGACTCGGATACCCCTATTTTTAAAGGGGCTAAGCGGATATCATTACCTGTTTGTGGCTTAGTTTGTGGTAATAAATCTTTATGGCTCTTGTTGATTAAGGGTAAGCCCTTGAATTGAGGGGGGGGGTAAATGATTTATCTTATATCCATACATTTCTTTACTCTTAGGAGAGATACATGAGTACTCAGAAGAAATATATGGGATCTTCTCATTTCAAGAATACCGCCATAGCTATCGCTGTTGCTTCATCTTTTGCCATAACTCCGGCTTGGGCAGTTGATACCGCAACGGGGAGCGGTAGCGGTGTCGCTTATGGCACTGGAAGCGGCGCGCCTAAGGCTGAAAACGTTGCTATTGGTAAGGGAGCCACTATTTCTTACTCTGGCGGAGTCGGGCAGCCTTCCACCGGTGACATTGTAATTGGCGGTGGCGCCCACACGAACAACTATATCGATCAGGGCGGCGGTATTGCGATCGGCTCAAATTCGTTTGTGGAAAATATGGTAGGAGGATTGGAGAGGTCTTTTGACTTCAATCAGGCGGGGTACGATAAAATTTTTGGTGTACCGTACGGGCTCCCAAAAGATCCTACAAAAATGGTGACGGGCATTGCCATCGGGCAGAATACGTATGCCCGTTCTGGCAGTGTTATGCTCGGCACCCATAACTACAAAGGGAAGCTAGGAGACGTAGATGTTGATAGCAGCAGCACGAAAGACAATAACATGCTCCTCTTCTCTACAACATTAGGGGCAAACAGTTATTCAAACGGGTTGTTCTCTACAGTCACTGGAGCTTATTCCATAGCATCTTCTGACTACAGCGGGGGGAACACTTCTGCCGCCACCAAGAATTTTGGCGCAACAATCACTGGCTCTTTAAACAGCATCGAGTCAGCCACTGCATCTTCTCTCTATTCCGGCGTCGCTAATAGCATAGTAGGTGTAGCCAACAGAACTTCTAACTCGAATGGTTCTCTTATCTTTGGCGCCGGAAACGAAATTACAAACTCTCTAACTTCTATAGCCGCCCCCTCATCTGGAGGGGGTTCAGCTAAGGACTTGGCTGATGCGCTGCGTTCCGCTGTAAAAGAATCAAACGGCGGCGCGACTCTTGCTATCGGCGGAGGCAACACTGCCGATTACACCCAAGCCTCGCAGCTGATCGGCGTTAACAATACGCTCAAAGGCTCGTCCAGTTCCGTGAGCCAATACAATGCGCTGAATGGCTACAAGAACACGGCGACCAACGTTAAGCATGTGACTGTTATTGGCTCTTCCAACACTGTTACAGACGGTGAAAGCAATATCGTTGCTGGTGACAATCATAAACTCACAGGAGTAAGCAAATCAGTCATCATAGGATCTTCATCAACCGAGAACAAAGAAGTCACAAAGAGCAATGTCGTTGTTATTGGCCAAGATGCCGATATCTTCCAGGAGGGTGATGTCGCACTTGGTAGCGGCTCTACTGCAGAACAAGTGGAGGCAACCACCAATATAACCATCAGAGGCACTTCGTACGATTTCGCTGGCACTTCTCCGACTAGCACAGTTAGCGTTGGTTCAGAAGGCAAAGAACGCACAATTACAAACGTTGCCGCGGGGCGTATTAGTGCCGCTTCAACTGACGCCATCAATGGTAGCCAATTGTTTGCCGTCACTTCTGCGTTGGATACTCTCTCTACATCTGCTGGTGCCCATTACTACTCTGTAAAGAGCTCAAACACTGAAGCAGATTCTAACTATGATAATGATGGCGCCACTGGCACTGATAGTATTGTTCTGGGCATCGCCTCAAAAAATTCCGGTAACAACAGTACCGTTATCGGCAATATGAACTCTCTGACCGGAATAAAAAACGGTGTCAATAACAGCATCGTCGTTGGCCAACGCTTAGAGGTTGACGGCACACACAACGCTGTCTTTGGCACAGATTACGCAAATTATGATAATAAGCTGACCAAGGTCGTGGGCGATCAAAACACCGTTATCGGCGTTGGTAATCTTGTTGGCTATACAGCCGTTCAAAACGGAACGCAATGGACTTATACAAAGCGGGGAGATAGAGGTTCAGACCAAAACGTAGCTGTTGGATTGAACAATACCGCTAATGGTGGAAGTATCGCTGTAGGTACTTCGTCCGTAGTTGATTCTCTGGGAGTTTCCTTGGGGCACGCAAATACCGTTATCGGTCCTGACGACACTGGTACCAGCGGCGGGCAATGGGGAGTTGCCATAGGCAATAAGCTCACTGTTTCTGGTGAAAACGCAGTTGCTGTAGGGACGGAGTCCACCGCCAAGGGAGATTGGACTGTTGCCGTGGGTTCTAACGCTTCAACAGAGAAGACTGCCGATATTGCTATTGGCAAACAGGCTTCTGCCACGGGAGGGTGGTCTACTGCATTAGGGGCATCTGCTAAAGCCAGTGCCCAAACCTCTACAGCGCTTGGGTACAAAGCTGAAGCATCCGTTAGTAACGGTGTTGCTTTAGGCTCCTACAGTGTCGCCAACACTGAAGCTGGTGTTGCTGGCTACGACCTTTCGACCGGCACGGCATCTACAGAAACTTCAGTTGCTTGGAAATCAACAGAGGCAGCTGTCTCAGTCGGTGATGTTGGTAATGGGGTAACGCGGCAGATTACAGGCGTGGCAGCAGGCCTGAACGACACCGATGCTGTCAATGTGGCACAGCTCAAGAAGGCTACAGCTGCCGCGACTACGACTGTTGCTACGACTGATAGCAACCTCACCGTCGCGGAGACTCCCTCAGGCTCCCACAACTACCAGGTTGGGTTGAATAAGAACCTCACCGGCATGGAAAGCGCCGAGTTCACTAACGCCGCAGGCACTGAACAGACAAGAATCTCGCAAGCTGGCGTTGTGATCACCAAAGACAGCACGACCGTTTCTCTTAAAGCCACTGGCCTTGATAACGGTGGGCAAACGATCACGAACGTCTATGCGGGCTCAAATGACACCGATGCCGTCAACGTCCGACAGCTTAAGGATTCTCGCAGTAAGGTTGAAACCGCTCAGCCTACATACGTACAGATCCAGACAAGCAGAGAAAACCCCGCAACAAATTCCGGTGCCACAATTTACTCTGTTGGTCTGTCTCCCTATGCTCAGTCTGGTATTGACTATTCCAATACCTACCTTGGACCGGACGGTATCGATGCCAACGGCAAAAAGATCACCGGCGTTGCTGCTGGCAGCATTTCCGCAAGCTCTACGGATGCTGTGAATGGCAGCCAACTGTATCAGACGAATCAGGCAGTTCAGCAGAACTCTGATGACATTTCCAAACTGTATAACCGCAGCGCGGAACTTAACCGCAAGATCCATCGTGCCGGCGCGCATGCGGCTGCTCTTGCCGCACTTCATCCGCTGGACTTCGATGAAAATCATCGGGTGTCCGCCTCTCTCGGCCTTGGCCAATACCACAGCAGCGGGGCGGCCGCTCTTGGTATCTTCGTCCGCCCGACGGAGAACTTTATGGTCAGCCTGGGAGGATCAATCGCCTCTGGCAGTGATGTGATGGGGAATCTCGGCGTGCATTATCGCTTTGGCGGCGACAGCGTGCGGGTGAACAAAACGGAACTTACTCAGCAGGTAAGCACTCTCACAGCTGAAAACCGGGATCTGTCAGCAAAATTGGCTTCTTCCAACTCAAAGCTGGAAGCCGCTACGTCAAAGATTGACTCTCTGATGGAAAGGATCCACGCTATCGAAGCCAAACTTAATATGAAGTAAGCAAAGCTCAAGAAGAGGGAGCTTGCCCCTTCTCCTTTCGTCACCATATAACGTATATGGTCTTGTGAAGGCCACTGTGGTTCGCATGTGGGCACCAGCTCTCCCCTTGTAAGACTGGCACGGCCTAATAAGAGGCCAAGATGCAAGAGAACTGTGCGCGCCCCTTGAGGAAACTCGGGGGCGCCTTTTTATGAAATCAAAAGGGAGGCGCCCAGTTGACTACAATTTTCCCAGTATTGATAGGGTTGTGAAGGTCCCCCGCCACGCATGTAGCTCTCATTGTTTCCTTATCCGCGGCTACTCTCGTAAGAATTTCTGCACCTTCTCCAACCAGTTCTGCGCCTTCTCCGAGTAGGCTTTCGCATCGGGCGAGGCGCTCTTTGTCACGGTCTCCGGAATCGCGGGCCGTTTGCAAATCACTTTTGGCTCTGGTGTCTGCGGCGTCGCGCACCCGGACAGCAGTAACCCGCACAGCGCGAGCGTCAGATAAAGCCTTGTCTCGCGCGGCAAGCGCATCAGCCAATTGTCTTGATTGTTTCTCATAGCGTTCCTGCGCCTCCTTTTCTACCGCCCTGGTCTGCTTCTGCCAATCAGATTTAAGCTCGCTGATCTGAGCTTCATACTTCTCCGCCGTCGAGGATCTTCCTCTGGAGTACCCCCAGAACGCGGACGCTATCAAAGCGCCAATGATGACACCGGCAATGGCCAGATTCCTTTTCATCATTCCTGACCCCTCATACAGATCCGATACTCATCTTCCCGCCGGTTCGTCAGCCCTTTATTCTTGACGAGCTTTCCGTTCACTCGAACCTTATCAAAAGATAGGATTGCCGCACAGGCGGCTTGGTATCGTCCAGTCTGAAGCTTCCACTTGATCGATGACTTACAAACCGCCTTAGCGCCTACGTTATACGCAAGAGAGATATAGGCGTCCCACTCGCTTTGAGTCAGCTTGATATCATCGCCGAGGCACGCTTGGAGGACCTTTTCTGTGTGGCCAACATCTTTGCCCAGAGTCTTCATAGCCTCAGAAACGGTCATCCGAGTAGAAGCTTTAACCTCGCTCCCGGTGTGCCCGAAGCCGACCGTGAGGATCCCGCCAGTATCCTTGTAGGCTGTCGCACTGTACCCTTCGTATCCCACAATCCCAATCAGCCCAGCGGCGGAAACGGTCATTGCAGTGATCTGGTAGCGGTTCATAGAAATCCCTCCTGCCCCCTGGTATGAACGCCTTATTTTTTAAAAGCTCGCTATAATGCGATACGTAAGGTCTCTCCTTACGTAGGTGGTTTATGGAGTCGGTAGGCTTTCCCCGGAAGAGCACATGCTTTCCCGGGGATTTTTATAGGAATCGACCGCCAACCCAAAGCGTTAAAAGCGCTACTCCGAATGGGACAATCACGCTTTTAATGAATTTCCACGCCTGAGCCCGAACCCGTCTGCGCTCATCAGCGCGGATCCGTTCTTCATCAAAAGCATCCATTCGGTTCTCCAAAGTAAGGACTCTGTTTTCTAGATCTTTGCTATAATCTTTCATGTAGATGTGGTCCATCTATGTGTAGCGTTTCTTAAGTCTCTGTTATGATTCGTTCCATCCCCGAAAGAGCTGCAACTCTTCCGGGGATTTCTTTTTCAGTCTTTCTCCCCGTTGTCCTCCCGGATCTGTTTCTCCCTATCCCGCCGGTAACGTGCATTCAGCAGGAACTTCACGCCATTCCATGCGCCCGGGAGCGCGTTGAAAAGCAGAAGAAGCGTGTAGATGATCGTGAGCATGATCAGGACGTCGTTCAGCGAAAACCCGCAGAACTCCGCCGCCGTCACTCCATAGGCCGGTGCGGCCTTGGCTATCGTGGGCTTCGCGAAGAATGCCGCCACCACACCGCCCCCTTGTTTCTTATCCATCGTGTCTCCCGTCAGGCCGAAGTGGCGCCAGTGGCGTTGGTATCGGTTACGGTTTCACTCGTGGAAGCCGTGGTCTCCACAAGCTCTTTCCCGTCTTCGCCGTATGCTTTCACCTTCCCCGTAGCCCCGTCGACCCAGCGGTCCAGGTTCGTCATCTTGACAGTGAGCTTCGGAACGGAGCTGAGCGCCTGCAGCACTTTGCTCTGGAGATCCGTGGCGTCTGCGGAATCTGCGATGCAAAGGATATTGACGTTAAAACGGTTATAAATTGTCGCCATAATGCGATCTCCTTAAAAATTAACTGAACCAGATATCGGTATGTACCCAGCCCGAATCCCCGATCGAGGAGTAGATTCGCTGATAGACCCGGATTCCCAGCGGAACGCTCGTGCTTTCCTGCACGCGATCGCGGTAGAAGCCGTACATCTGGATCGAGAAAAAACGGCTGGGTGTTGTGTTACAGCTACCGGTAACGTCTGTAAGCCAAGTCGACTCCGAGTTAGCGTTAAGCGTGAACCTGCTGGCTATCACTGTTGGGCTTTTAAAGTCTTCGTGCTTCGCCTTGTCGATATCCCAGAGCGCGAAACTGACAGTTAGTGCTTTCGCGCCAGAAATCGCCGCGGCGCAGAGCTGATAGGTAAGGTCCCCGGTTCCACGGCCAATGATGCCGGCATTGATGTAAGCCGATACCCTTCGGAAGTGACCTGTATCGATGTAGTTTTGGTTATCGTCCTGCGTAAGATTATCGATACGGTAGTTATCGTTAACGTACAACTGCCCAATATTTGCCCAGTAGCTATTGATTCCCGGCGGTACCGCGCTACCGCGCAGGTACCCAAGATCAGTGCCCGCCGAATTCACGAGGCCAACCGCATAGCCCAGAGTCGACGCGGTGGTGTACCGATTCCCCAGATCCTGCCCCGCGGGCTCCAGGAATCCGACCGCACCCGCGTTACTGTTATCGGTATAGAAAAGGCTATCAAGATCCGTGCCAGCGGCGTTACAGAAACCGACAGTCATTCCGCGGCCTCCAGCGCTTCAACGCGCTCCCGAAGACGATTCACTTCATCCACAAGCGCTGCTACGACCGCGTTGTAGTCAAGCGCCAGAAAGCCTTCTTTATCCTCCGATACGGCTTCGGGGATAACCTTCTCAACCTCTTGGGCGACAAGGCCGACGTGCGTCTTACCGTCGTCTTTCAGCGTATAGCGGTAGGCGGTGAGGCCTGAAAGATCAGGATGCACCGGAGTCAGCCCGGTTTTCTTCCTCGCGTCAGAGGTCGCCTGAAAGGACGGGGCTTTGACCGCGGCCGAAAACGCGAAATAGTTCCCAGGATTTGTGTACGAGAGGGTTCCACCGCCGACCCCCAGATTGTCCATGTAGATCTTTGGCGTGGTCGTGTCTTTCAGGTTTCGGATGCAGACCGCACCGTCAATGTAACTACAAATTTGCGCCTGCCCCTTAAACTTGATTCCGGCTTCTTGTCCTAGGGACATCGTTCCACCGGTCAGCGGCAGATAAGTCGCGGCGACATCCGTGGCTTTCGCGTAACCAGCAAGAACAGAATCCGCCTCAATCGCCTGGATGCTCGCCGCTTCCTGAGCTTTCACAGCGGACACAGAAGAAGCCTGCGCGGCCGTTACGCTCTCAGTTGCTGTGGATTGGGTGGCTGTCACAGCCGCTACCGCTTCATTTTTTTGTGTTTGAATCGCCGCTACGGCCGTCGCCTGAAGATCAGTTATGGCTTGCTTCCCCTCAGAAATTGTGGTCGTCGCAGAGGAGGCTGAAACCGCGGCCTTATCCGCGGACGTTCTGGCGTTCGCTTCACTTGCCGTGATTTGGTCGAGAATGTCCTGTGCCTGCTGTTTAATGTAAGCGGCTTCTGTACCGCCTTCTGCGTCTAACTGGGCAACCAGCTCCTCAAGTTTTTTCTGCAGGCTCGCTATGCCTGCCTCGACATCGCCAGAAACAGAACCCCCTGCCGCGGTGACAGCAGAAACCTGCTTACTTCCCTCATCTTGAATTTCTTTGATTTTGCTGGCGGTCTCTGTTACTACCCCGGACGCGCTTTCCGCGGCCGCGTCAGCGCTCGCCTTGGCTTGCGTTGCGAAGCCTTCCGCCGCTGATGCCCTTGCTTTGAAATCAGCAAAAACATCCGCAAGCTGATGAAGATTCTCCGCGCTTGGCTCTAACCCGTTTTGTTCGATAAGAGTAGTGAATTCAACCATCAGCATGTAGTAAAACCATGCCCCGGGCGTTGTCGGCGGCTTCCCCGTTACAGGATCCCCATTGGATGGATAGCCAACAGACGGATTACTGGGTCGCTTCGGCGGCGTATCAGAAGCATCCGCTAAGAATTCAAATTTCATGGTGCCACCTAAAAGAAAATACCTTTATCGGGAAACGGTTCTTCTCGATAACAAAAAACCCCGCCACCAGATGGAACCGTCTGAACGGGGTTTGCCTGTTTTATAAAGGTTTAATTAAATATGAATGCAGGGGAGCAGAACCAAAGCCGGCGGCTGTACCGTTCCGGATCGCCCATAAATCGGGTTACTGCGGCTGGCGTCAAAAAACCTACCGATAGATCCACCAGACCCCACGCTTGCCATTTCCTGTGAGCCCCATCCACGGTCAAAAGTCGCATACACAGCCCCCGAAGCTGTGGTCGCCGTGCCTATATCCCGATCTTCATAAGCCGCTCGCCAAGCGCCAGTGATGTTCGGAAGACCAGGCTGAAGATAAGCGCCAACGTTTGAAGTCCCACCCCAAACTGTACGATCTATCAAATAAGGGACATTGAAAGTTGTAGAGCCATTCCCCGCCCCATACTGCGTCCCAATCATCGCAAATAGATTCGGATACCCCGTCCGGCTCACGGCTCTCCCATCACAGACCAGCCAGTTCCCATTAGGGGGAGTGGATTTCGGGAAAAACATAATCATCCCGGAAGGGACCACTTCAACCTGTGAGACTTTCGCCTGAATCTGTGCCGCCACATCAGACAAAGCCTGATTAACGGTCCTGATCTGCGCTTTAATCGCGGCGTCAAGCTGAGTCAGATCCGCCGCGTCGGGAGTAACCCCTCCCCCTTTGATCGCGTTAACGATCTCCTGGGTAACGGCGTTGTACCAATAATCGCCAATCACCGTCGCAAGAACACCCCCCGTAGGGCTGCCGTTTGTCGGATATCCCTCTGAAGAAGCAGAATTCGGCAGCTCCGGGGGATAAGAAACCGCGCGGGACTGATAGACTGATTTCATATTTATTAATCCTCAAAATACCCAAAAATTACATTGGTATGCGCTGGGGCGTAATGCCGGATTACGCATTCAATGACAGAATCCCCCCACCAGGCCAGCGCCTCTTCCGCTGTCCCTATCGCCGTATGCCTCGAAACGGTAGCGCCGGCATTTTTGTAAACATGGACTCTCCACTGTGATGCCCAGCCCACCCCGCTCGCAAACGGCGTTAAAACTGTGCTTAAAACCGTTTGATTAAACAACTCGTCAATCGTGATGCTGTATCCATAGGTTTTTGCCAGATCAACAAAAAACTGAAGACTCTGTGACCCGATTGTTGTAATTTTCTGCAGCAAGGCCTGCCGGAGAATGGTTTCAGTCAACCCATCCGCAAGCAGCGACCCCCAGGCCTCAAGGCAGGAATCAGGAACCCCCCATTGGGTGATCCAATCTTCAAATGTCTCAGAACAGAACCGCGGATCCGCCTCATTAATGAGCGCCATTGCCTGCGAATCTACACGGGAAAACTCCACCGCCCAACATTCAATCAGCATCGCCATTACGGAACCGGTATCATCCCGAGGCCACGCTGGCCCGGGAGGCAGCAGCGCTTTGATATTGGCGTCATATTCAGATGCGGTTACTGCCATGTAATTTCTCCAACAGTGGGAAGAATCTTGTTCCCTAGCGCTATATTCCCGGCCGGTGTGACGAGCGTGTGGTCTGTCTCACCAACAGCCGCGGAAATAGCGGCTCGGATATGGGACAAATAAATCACCGCGCCCGGTCCGCCTTCCTGCCTGAAAAGTGTCTCCAGAGAGGCTTTTACCGCGGCTTTCACCGTGTCATTGTTAGGGTCGAGCCCGGATATCGTGAATGGAATTGCCTGAATGGTCGGCGCAGATACGGTGACATTAGCCGTAACCGGGCGAACAGAGTCAATGTATGACTGCACTTTCTTAATCATTTCTGCAGAGGGCAGAATGTCGCTGCTGTTATCGCATACGAAACGGATAACCACCGTCCCCGGCCCTCCCTCAAGCGGGTACACCCAAGCCCTGGTTACTCCCTCAATCTCAAGTGCCCACGCTTTGTAATCGGCCGCAGTCCCGGCATGCGGTGGCTCCCTTACCCGCGAAAGCAGACGCGCGCGCAAAGATTCGTCCGTTTCCTCGTCGGCCCCTCCGGAAATGCCCTCTGCCGTCTTGCATTCGCTGGAAATTCCTTCAATAGGAGAAACAAGAACTAACGTGTCGCCCGCCGATACATTGCCTGCCGTCCCCGCAGTCAAAGCTCTGACCGACGCTTTCCCTTCCGAGACCGCGGATGTCGTTTCATATACCGCCTCATTATCAGCCTGCAGCAAGGTTCCCTCCGGTACCGTGGCTCCCTCTTCCAGGACTGTAAAAACCACCGTGCCGCTGGCCAGAGAGGGCTGTTTGCGGACAAGCCCGTAAATAGACGCCCAACGGTCAAGGTACTCCGCCTCTGCTGTATCAAAAAACAACTGTCGGCTTAAAAACTCAATAAAGCCGTGCAGCTCATGGCTCACCCCTGCAAGCACACGCGCATACACTTTCGCGTTGGATCTGCGAAGCTGAGAAGTTGATAACCGTGACTCAAGATCCGCGTCAATGCGGTCAATCAGCGTTTGTAAATTCGGTCTTTCAAATGGCATTTTCAACTTCCCCAAACGTTCTGAAACTGCAGGTTAAGTGTTGCCTGATCAGGTCTTTTTATGACTACATTCAGATTCAGCTGCTCCACCCCGCCTCGTTCCGCGGAAACGCTTACCGATTCCGCTACATGGTCATCGACCAGCCACTGAAGTGCATCCTCGGCATACTCCCTCGCAAGCTTCAGCGTGCTGTCGGTCAGTACCTCTCTGGATAGCAGCCAGAGTTTTGATCCTATTGGCGGCTCATCATCGTTATATGAATCTGCCCACCACCCCATCCTGCTTTTCCCCGGCAGCACATCATCTTCCCCAGCCCGCTTCCAGGAAAAAAGGCTGATGATGATGGAACGAACCAGTGGCTCAGTATCAAAGTCTGAAAGTGTCGCCTGATGCCTGCCGTTTAAGAAAAACTGCATATTTCATCCCCCTCCCAAGCGACAAATTATTCCTGATACAAAAAGCTTTAACCAAGGAAGCGCTCGTCCCCAGAGCCTTATCTTTTGATCCGGATCCAGTAGTTTTAAGATGAGCATGGCTATAATTCCCATGTGTCCTCACCATTACTGAGGTCATAAAAAACCCAGCCAGAAATCCCGTCTGACTGGGTTTATGTTTATTGAATTGTGTTGTAGCTAGACCAAAGCTTTTAATCCCACCTTGATCAGCTCAAGAGTGATCGGATGTGCCCTTCACATCTTTTGATCAGGGGAGCTGCCGCCGTTATGTGTATGGTTATTGTAAGTGTCGCGGATCGATTGCAGCCTGCCCCTCGCGTCATAAATCTGAGCCTTCCCCACGATGTCACCCTCTACTGTGACTGACCCGGAAAATACAGCCGCCGGGGCGTCCACAGCCAAAGTTTTATCCGTCTGGATCCTTATCCCCTCCCGAGCCAGGACGACTTCCTGCCCCTGGTCATCGTAAAGAGCGACCTCCCCGGAAGTAAGGCCTGTCAGCCTGTACCGGCGGTCAGCGACACAAATCGCGATCGAATGCTCTCTGTCCCCATCCAAAGCGACAATAAGCGGTTCAGCGCCGGTCTTCGGTTCAGAAGTGAACCCATACGGCTCAAAATGCTCGACATCATCCCGGAGGTCTCCCGCCATTGTCTCGGCCTGAATAGTTCGCATCTTCTTCCTCCCGGCCGATCCTGTCAGGCGCCCTCTGACTATCAAATTCCAAATAGCGTCTTTAATATCATCAAGCATTACTTTCCCGTCCATGCGGCATCAGCTACCGTCGCCTTCACATAATTCCTGCTGCTACCAGTTTTTGCCGCCGCTTTCTTCGTGGCTTTCTTTGCCATCGCCTCATCAGGAGATTCATCCATCATGACGAAAGCTTCAGGCGGCATCAGCGTCAGCTGGGTTTTGGAGCCTCCGGAATCTTTCGTAAAGCTGACCTCTGTAATCAAATACTGAGCATCAACCTCCAAAATAGAATCTTTAACCCGGCAGAGCCGATTGACCTTCCACAGACTGCCGTCACTTTGCCGCCACCCCTGCACGGTGTAGTGCAAAGCCTGAGCCTGCCCGCGACGGTACTCGGCCAAAAGAACCGATCTTTGCTGGAGATCCGCAGCCGTGGGAGACCCACTTAGCTTCTCTACGTAATACCGGGGGCGCTGTACCTGACTATCCTCCGCGTACCTGAACGCTCCATTCACAGAAACCGGATGAGTGCTCCCCGAGTTGGACTGCTGCCCCACCACATAGTAACGGCTGAACAGTTTTGAAGAATCAAATGTCTGATCCCCGGATAAGACGTTTTTCCCTAACTCCAGAGAGTCAGCGGTGCGCCCACCACCGCCGGGGCTCGCCATTACCAAATCGCCGCTTTCATTATCCGTGATGACGAGGGTATGCTTCTTCACCACGCCATCCAAAATCTTTTTTATGGAATCTGTGGCGGCAATAGCCACCGACGCTTTTGGGTCTTTCCCTGCCTTCTGACGGACTACCGACACTCCATACGGTTTTGCCAATAGCTGGAGCGTCTGCGACACTGTCAGATTCGTGAATTGCTTAACGCTCTTAACCGCCATATATCCTTCGGCAAGATCAACGGTTTTACTCGCCCCTTCTATGGACAGTTCGATACCTTTTTCTGAATACGAGAAATTTGTCTTGGTTACGTATCCGGTCAAAACCAGGTCATCATCAATCTTTACCCGCACCAGATCGCCGATCTTAATTCCTATCCCAGCCCCCGCTGACTCACGGGTAAAACCCACTCTGAACACTCTCGCGTAGCTCAGCAGCTTTGAAGATATGCTGACAAGCTGCCACGCGCGGTATTCTTTACCACCAATCAGAAGTTTTACGACCGTTTGTTCCATAATAAAAAAGCGCCCTGTTCCCAGAGCGCTTAATCCCCCTCCTTAACTGCCGTCTCATCGGCACCCCGATTCATTGCATATGTAGGTGCGCCCATTCCTGGTGTCTTCCCAAACCTCCCCAAGACCATTTTTTCCGACCCTTCTCATGTCAAGGAATGAAGGTGGTGTTTCCTTTTGGATAGGCTCCCTCAACCTGACGGTTCCCCCCTTCCCTGCCCTAAATACATATCCGCTAGGGGAAACATAAACCCCGTTTTTATCAAACTTCCCTTTTTTGGAAGCAGCAGTAGCTTCTCCATGCAGGGGCTTATCCGGCGACGAAATGGAGGCCCTTCTCTCGGGAGAATTCCCACCAGCCGAAACGGCAGGTATTGCCACAAGCAAACCTAACAGCAATACGAAAATCTTTCTCATGCTCCCCTCCATCAGCAGAAACACCTCTGCGTAGGCAGAGAAAAGCTTCTCATTTCATCTTACCGCCCGGGAGGGATCTTAAAAAGAAAAATTAAGTACTCAAAAGTTTCAGGGGCTTCGCGGGGACAAACGCCGGTCTTCGAATGCCGTTACGCTCAACAATTTCAGTATCCCGCGCGGCGTCTCCGTAGTAATCATAAGCCAGCACCAGCGCCGGCATGATCTCCTCGGGGGTGTAGTCAATCAGCCGGGCTTTGTTTTCTGCCCGGACCGTCATGTCATTCCACACGGACGAGTAAGCCAAAGAAAGTGCTGAGTACACGCTGTCATCCGACACCTTCAGCATCTCATTATCAATCGCGGAAAGCAGGCTATCACGTACCGCAATCATGTCGTCATAAGCCATCACCTGGGAAGGCTGAGTTTCATCTACCCGATCAAGACCCGTCCCAATGTTGCCTGCCGCCCCAACGGCGTTACTGATACTGATCAGCCGGATCCCCGTGTTAATAGCCTCAACAGCCTTCGCGGTTTCATAATCAGCCGTCCCGGATGGGTATAGGATCGAATCCCTTACATTGAAATCCGCCCCATATGAAATCCCCTGGGCAAGATAAGCCACCCGCCGCCAGTCCCTCACCGTTTCTACAAAAGAACCAAGACCAAGCGAACTCACAAGCGTACTCGCAAAAGCGCCCGGATCCGTCGTCAGAACCGTCGCGGCCACCTTTGCCAGTTCCTCCAGCTTATCTAACTTAAACATCGTGGCGAGCGATTGTATCCCCTCATTTTTCAGGGCCGACTCAAGCTTTCCCACAATGTTACTGACCACAAAATCCTGAGCCCCTGACAAGTCAATCGCCGTGCCCACATAATTTTGTGCCGCCTCAGCTATCCCATCCGCTTTAATACAAACATCGTCATGCGTACTGATTGAGGCCGTTGGGAAGGACAGCTCACCAGATTCCACGAACGTGATTGAAATCTGCGCCAGCCGAAGCCTTGTTGTGTACGTTACCTGGCTGACAGATTGAGGCGTCGCTGTCATCCTCCCTACCCACGGGTCTACCAGTTCGCCCCCGCCCTGCGTCTCGAGCGCCTTAACCAGCGCGCTCATACGCTCGACATAATCCCTCCCGGTCGTGAACGCCTCTACCGTTACAATCCGGGCGGCCCGCCCTAGATCCTCTACAAAAGGTTTGTCTTGCTGAGGGTATTCAAAAAGCACCACTCGCCGTCCCACTTTCAGCTTTGTACTGGTTACATAGAACGGAACTCCGCGGTACGACGCATCCATGAGATTTTTCTGTGCTTCTGTTGCTGCCGATGATACTGTCATTTAGAAAGAATCTCCCGGGTCATAACTCTTCGCGTCCGCCGAAATATTCATATTGCGGGCATCCAGATTATCGATTCTCGCCTTTGCCCCGTTTTCCCCAACAACATGAATCGTCATGCTGCCAACTCCAGCGGCCGGAGATGAGGGAGAACCACCGGTAGCAGGGACTCCTGGGACTGCGGGCGCAGGTGCTGTTCCTCCTCCGCTCCATCCGACAAGATCTTTCAGCCACGACGGCGCCAGATTGGCCAGCGCGTCAAGCTTCGACATAATCCAGTCAAAAATCGGCTGGAGGATAGGTTTCAAGGCGTCCCATGCCGCGCGAATAGGAAACGTAAGCGCGACAAAAGCATCGCGTACCATCCCCGCCAAAAACACAAGCGCTCCGCCTATCACTCTGATAACCGGAGAAAGCCCACGTATGATCGCGGAAATGGCGTCAATCGTTGTCCCTATGGAAACAGCCAGCACTCCTGCAAAGGCCAGAAATACCGTTTTCAAAACACGGATAACCGGGCCCGCCACCTCATAAAATTTTGCGGCGAGTATGCGCAGTTTCTCCGAAATGACGTCCCAGTGCTGATAAATTACAGTCGCCAAATACACAACCGCGGCAACAGCCCCCGCGATAAGAAGCCCCGGGAGCCCGAAAGACGCCATAAAAACGACTCTCACCCCATTCAGCGCGCTGACAAGCCGGGCGACGCTCATGATAAAACGTCCGATGCCCACACCCGCCAATACAGCGAGAATCGTGTTCACTCCGCCGATAGCGTTAAACACCCACCCAAAAGCGCTGATTACCGATGAAATCACTGTAATGACGGTGTCCCAGGGGACGCGCTCCAAGGCGTCAGAAAATGCCTGAACAGCCTCCGCGATCTTCTGGCTGATCAGCTCTTTGTTTCTCCCGATCACATCTTCCAGACGTTCCACCACCCGTTTGATGACAGGGGCAAGCCGCGCGCCAATGGTAGTCTGCAAAGCCGAAATCGACATATGGAAAATATCCATTGTGTCGCCAAGCTCTGCTGCCGCCTTGACGTCATCAGAACTGACAACAATCCCCAGCTCTTCAGCTTTCTTTGACATTTCGTCAAGCCCGGCTGCCCCGTCCTTCATCAGAGGGATCAGCCTGGCGGCCAGCTTGTCGCCAAAAACGTCCGTAAGAATCTGAAGCCTTGTCGCGGGATTCTCATTAACCTTGATCGCCTCAGAGAGTTCCCGAAATACCGTTGCGGAATCTTTAACGTGGCCCTTTGCGTCTTTCCATGAAACGCCCAAATCAGAAAACAGTTGGGGAAGATTTTTATTTTCCCCACTCGCGGCCTTCCCCATCTCCCCGGAGAGCTTGGAGAGCGCCCGATCCATTTCTTCGGCTTCCATCCCGGAAAGTTTCGCGGCAAACCGAAGCTTCTGCAGCGCTCCGGTTCCTACCCCTGCCCGCTGAGATGCCTTGTCAATTGCGTCTCCCAGCTCGATAAACGTCTGGACAGAAGAAGCCACAGAGAACAGCCCCGCGCCGCCTACTGCCATCAATGGCGCGAAAACCTTTGAGGCAACGTCCCCAGCGGATCGGCTCACTCTGTCAAAAGCCCGATCAAGGCTCCTGAGATTCGTCCTGACTTTCTTCAGTTTCTCGGATATTTCGTCCTGGCAGGCAAGAACAGTTTTCAGCGAGAATACTTTGTTTGTTGCCGCCATCGTTCTTCCTCTTCGTGAATCTCGTTTGCCTGATACAGCAGTTCCTGGATGTCAGACAAAGGCCGTTCTTCAAGTTCAAAGGGGTTGATGCCCCACCAGTGCGCCAGCTGGAACACCCGCCCCCTGAACTCTTTCTCACTTATTCCGGCGCACCACCGAAAAAACCAAGGACCAGCGCCATCAGCCCAATAAAATCAGAAGCCGAAATCTGATCCACAGTAGACGGAGGAATAGCCGCCAGCCGCTCGATATAGTCGTAAACAACTGCCGCGTCGACACGCTTCTCCCCGGTAATCGGGAAGCCAAGCACCTTGATATCCTTAGCGGTCGGCTCGCGCAGCTCCAGTACTTCAATCGTGTCTTCGCCGCGCTTGATCGGCGCCGTAAGTTTGAATTCTGCCGCTCCCATCAGGACCACGCTCCTTTAACGCCGGTAAAAGTCAGCTCAATTGTGCCTTCTCCGGTTTTGTAGCTCACATCACCGGAAACAAAAGCGTCAGAAAGCGTGTAAACCTTCCCTGTCACCAGTTCCGCGGTTACAGTGAACTCCGTCCCATTCAACAGTTTCTTCAGCGGGAAATCCGCCGTAACATTGAATGTCCCCGAAATAGTCGGGGCAACCGCTTCTTCCGAATATCCGGCAAGCCCGGTAGACCCCATAACAGCCTCCCGCTTCACCTCCGCGGACTGAATGGAAATCGAATTGGAACTGACAGAAAGCTGCTCTCCATCAACCTTCAGGTAACACGTACCCGCAATGCCTTTAGCCATTTTCTAAATCCTCATTCGTTGTACTGAAGACGGAACTGAACCAGTGTCGCGAAAATCCGCAGTTGATTCACAAGATCGGGCGGCAGGAGTACATCTACCCGATTCGGGTCTGACGCGTTTCTCTCAACAATCAGGTTTTCAGCAAATGCCTCCGCGTTCTCGACAATGCCCTCTGTCTCCAGGCGGGAATACATGGCGATAATTTCTGATTTGATTACAGAAGGCGTAACAATCGCCTGGCCGGGGCCGTAATGCGTCCCGTCATCCGCCAGTTTGCAGCGCGGATACTTAGACGTGACAACACTCTTAAGGCGCCGAATGATGTAAGCCAAAGAATGGAGTGTGTTGCTGTCAAGATAACTGGTATCAGCGTCCCCCAGACTATTTGTCTGATAGGTCGTAATGCAGCGCTCAATTCTCACATACCCACCCGCGACATAACTGGTCGCGATTCCCGATGTAAGCAGTGTCTGCTTCTCGGTAAGGGTAAATCTCTTCCCAATTGGAGAAGGCGTAATCCCAACCAGTTCAAGCGTCTGAAGCGGACGCGCCGGATCATTCTGAATAGCCGTGAGGCAGCTCCCGACCAGCGCCCCAAGAACCTCAACCGCAAGACTCGGGCATTTCGGCTCAACGGCCATCACCGTTAAGTGCTGGTCATTAAGCCCTTTCCCAACCGCCTGAAGGTTACTGACGGTATCACGCTTCGCGGTATACACATGCCCATAAATCTGCCGGGTAGGGCTCCACCTGCCGGTTTTGTCATTCATTTCCGTGGTGAAACTCGCAATATGAGCTCCATCCGCGTATGGCATGGCGATGAAATCATACGATTCATCCCCCATGGCTGTAATAACTGCCTCCAGATCGACCTCTCCCGATCCCCCTGACAGAGTGGCAACTTCGCACGCAATGCCTTCAGGCAGTTCCTCCCCCGCCGCATATCCTTGGAAGTTCAACTGCAGAGCAATGTCATTCCCATATGCGCCGGTATTCTTTGCCTGGATCGTGACAACGCCTTCTGACGCTTCAGCCGTTACCGGCAAATCGGTTTTGGCGTTAATCCCCGCAGTGACCGCCTTCGCAACTGCGGCAGCGTCTGAGGAGTTCGGGATATTAATAGCTACGCAATCCGCCCCAATGTAAACGTAAACCGTTCCCGCCGCCGTGACCGTCCCGGAAAAAGTGAGGGTTCCTGATGCTTTCTTCCCGCCTTCCGGGTCGGAGACAGCAATAGCCCATACTTCGCCAACGCTGTTATTCTCGCGGAACGCTGAATTCATCCGCGCCAGCATCGACCCATGGCCAAAAAGCTCTTTCCCCTGGCTGTCACCGGTAACCAGAACCGGGACTCCGTCTTCTGCCTTGCCACTGGATACCTTCTGCCCAATCAGAAGCGCTTTCAGGTTGTTTGACCCGATATTCGCCTGGGAATTATCAACCTCAGCATAAAAAAGCGGGACTCTGACCCCGCTGGGAATATTTGAAAACGAAATTGCCATTTAAGACCCCGCTTTTTTGTCTAAATTAACCTTAAAACTTACTGCATCAACCCAGTCCGCCGGGGCTGGATCAATTTTCGAATCAATACCTTTCAAATCAGGCAAGCCATCAAGCTCCCGCCCATGCCCCGTATCTGCGTCAACAACGTCGTAAGAAACAGAGAAAGACAGCTGAAGCGCCAGCCGGGCCCGATTAAGATCCGGATCTGAATAGCCTTCATAGACAATCTCATCCGTCTCGGCGGTTGAGGTTCCTAGAATCGCTTTGAAAATCTCAGCCTTCAGATCTTCAATCGCGTCAAAAGCATCCTGCCCTCGTTCCTGATCAGCCGTAGATACCAAAATAACAACACAAAAGATCTGTTTGACACGCTGTCGGTAATCGGTCCCCATGCTGTCCATGTCTTCCCCGATCTCAGATACCGGCAAAACAAAGGCGCAAGGCATCGGCAGATTGGTAATATCAATGGCCGCGTATTCCGCCGCGCCCCCAACCCGCCCTTCAAAACTCGGGCAGTAAGCTCTAAGAGCTGAAATGATCGTCGCAAGCTTCATCCCGATATGATCCCCGGCTTAAGTGCCTCATCAAGAATTTCCGCCATATCTTTCTGATACGCTTCATTCCCGTATTGATTGGCCGCCTCAACAATCCAATTTTTACGAGGAGCCGCCACCTTTTCCCCGTGCCTCTTTTTGTGCTGCTGGCGCCTGTCCGGCTTACGAAGCGCGTTCCTGTCCGCCCCCGGCGCTCTATGCCCCCAATACACAAAGGCGGGGTAATAAGCTCCCCGCTCCCGAATGCTGTTGGTCATATAGTTGGCGACACCAACCGAAAACCCTGAATGGGACACCCGGTACTTAATCGAGCTCCTGAGTTTCCCCGTACTCATCCCCGGGAATTCATTCGCCTTCGAAACTCCTCTGGTACTGACGTTCTTCTTGGCCATCCCCTGGACTTTCTGTCCTATCTTTCGGAATGACCGTTTCAGCACCTTGGTGTCAAAATCGACAAAACGGAAGGGCTTCCGGAACCGAACCGAAAACTCAAGCGCAGATGCTTTATCCATGGAGTGCCTCACATTCAAGTGCGGTAAATCTCCCCACCCCATTCATGTCAGTGACGCGCCGGACGCGATACGTAATCCCATCGCAATCAAGCTCAATCATCCGTTTCAGACTTGGAGGGGTCGTCTGCAGTGACTTTGAGTACCGGATAATGAATCGATCTGTCACGGTTTCTTCAACATTCACCGAGTCCCAGTAATTCTGCCCGCCCACTATTTCGTGCTTCGCCCACGCTTCCAGCATCAATACTCGCTTTTCTGAAAGCGCCGAAGCCCCCGAAGAAGAGAACGCAACGTTATAAATCGCAACCCGCCTTCTCATTTCGCCAATCTGAGGCAGTTTCATGGGCTACCTCCATGTGCGATAGGGGTCCAACAGACGGTCGACGAACGGGTTCTCGATCAGGTTTTCAGCCTGGGCGGCCTCTCGATGCTCGTAAAAATGAGCGGCCTGGATCAGAATCCACTCCCGAATACCCGCCGGAACGCCCGAAGGGTCCGTTGCATAGCCTTCGACGCCGTCCCGGGTAATAATCCCGCGCTGAAGCTCGTGCTCGGCCATCTGGGTGCAGGCAAGGCAAAGAGAGGCGATCAGAGAATCGTCCTCCGAGTGGTCCACGCGGAAATGACGCTTCGCTTCTTCAAGCGTGACGCCGCTTTCCGCGGTGCTGGTATCAATTCCAGTGAACCCGGTTTCTTCCATTACGACGCCTTAGCAGTGGTTTTCCGCGTTTTAGCGGCAGTTTTGGCGGTTTCTTTCGTCTCAGTCTTCGGTTTAACAGCCGCGATTTCCGCAGCGCCCGAATTGATCAGAGACTGAGCGACAACGCCAGACACACGAAGCACCGCGCCGGTTTTCACGAATCCAACCGGTGTCAGCGCATCCTTTTTCAAAACAATCTCTTTTTCCATAGAAAAACGCCCCGGAAGTTATTAGCCTCCAGGGCGTTCGTCAGTCAGCTACAGGGATCACTCGGCCGGGACGGTCAGAGCACCGCCGCAGAGAGCGGCCGGACGCTCAATACCAAAGCCCAGACGGCGTTCGGCGCGGATAGTAATCAGGTTCTTCTGGACGTTGTCGCTATCCTGCTCGAAGAGCTCAACCGTGAGACCCTGACGCGCCCAGACGGTGCCGGCGGCCGTAAAGTCACCGACCATGAACTGGTCGACCGCGACGGCCTGAGTCGTGATGACCGGCAGACCCCAGAGTTCAGCCGGAGCCACGGTAGCCGGGTGACCAAGGTAGTAGTCGCCATTGGCGTTCTTCAGCATCTGGAGACGGGACCAGTTCAGCGGATTCAGCAGAATCGCGGACGGACGGTAGTACGCCTGCTCGATCTTGGTCTTCGCGAAGAGGATCAGATCCAGAAGCGACGCATTCTTGGTGCCGAGATCAGCGAGCGTGGCACCGTGAGCGGTGTAATTGCCGGTATTGAAGATACCGGACAGGTTCTGACCGAGGCCGTCACCCTTCGTAATCTGGTCTTCAACAGCAAGATCCACGCCGTAGACAATGCGCTGGTTGATGTACGCCTCAAGAGCCGGCGCGTCTTCCATCAGCTGCTTCGAAATACGGGCAAGGTGAGCAATCGTCTTCACCGTACCGGAAACCAGCTCAAAGCCGGTGGAGCCAAACGGCTTCTGAGTGCCTTCAGCAATGAACGCGGCACCATTCACAAAACCGTCGTCCTTTTCCTTCACGTACTCGTAAGCGTTGCTGGCAACCGGGATGGTCGGGAAAAGAGTCTCAATCGTGAACGGGCGGAAGGCACCGGTCAGAACGCCAGGACGACGATAGGCGGGAACAACACCGCCGGTCGGGGTCGTAATCGGATTCCCAGCAGATTCCTTCACCTCAGCCACTTCCATACGGGCCTTGGTGGCAGAACCTTCAGCAAAAGCCTTCAGAGCGCCGGATTCAGCAACCTGAGCGCCAACAGACTTCGCTTCAGCCTTGGGAGCCATAGCCTTGACGGCGTTCTGCTGCACTTCGATCAGCTGGCGGGAGAGTTTCACCTGCTCGTCGCCCAGACGCTTCAGCTCAGCCTTGTTTGCCTCGGAGGTATCCTTCATCTTGCCTTCGATCCGGTCGAGGGCGTCAGAAATTTCCTTAAGTTCCATGATTTTTCCTTGAGAATTAAAGTGACTGCTCGAAGTTTTTCAGCTTCTTGAGCAGTTCCTGAGCCGCTTTTTCCTCGGCCTCGGCATCCCGCTGAGCCTTAAAAAGCGTTTTGCACCGGGCGATAAGGCCCTGCACTGCCGAGCGCGAGAACCGGCCTGAATCCCTCAGGAAATCCTCAAGCTCGCGAATTGTTTTAATGCCTGCGATGTCCTCGGCCCGGACTTCGGTCACCCGGGCGTAGTTGTCGGCGGGCAGAGCGACAACGGAAATCTCGTAGAGCCGGGAGATGTTCTTGATCGTGCGGCCGTATGCGCTGTCCGTCTTCTCTTCGTAGTCGCCTTTGTCAACCGAAAAGCCGATCGAAAGGCCGGAAACGGAGCCGTCTTTGAGCGCGGCAAGCACTTCGTCCGCCTTGGCGCTCCCCCGGGTGAGCTGGCCGGTCACAAGCAGGCCTTTTTCGTCCTCCTGCATCGTGAGCCACTTGCCGATCGGGATGCTCGACCAGTCGTGTCCGTAAAACATCACGGGCATCTGGCCGCCAGCGATCACGGACTTGTACGCTCCCGGGAGAATCGTGTCCCCGTAGCTGTCCGTGTTGCCGAAAGTCGACGCGTATCCGGTGAAGAGGCGCTTGTCTGCGTCCAGCTTCATCTCGGCCGCTTTGATGTCAAAATCCTTAAATTCCATTTTTACTGGCTCCCGTAGTCGCGTCCGGGTTCTTTCCCAGCTGATCAACCGGGACGTAATTGCTCATGGTCGTGAGCACATCGCAGCCTTTTTCTGGCGGCAGATTCTCCTGCTCGCGGGCCTCGTTTCTCGTCATCAGACCGCCCTCGACCATCGTCGTGTAGTATTTGGCCCGGGATTCGGACGACCCGCGCAGGAAGGCGTCCGTCTTGAATTCGATCTCGGTTTCCTCGTCGCCCGTTGGTATCAGGCGCTTAGAAAAAGCCTGTTCAAGCTGAGTTAGGAGCGGATTGATCGTGAATTTGTGGAATCCGTCCACCAGCTGTTCGATCCCGGAGCCCCAGGTGCTCTGTCCGGACGACCCGACAATCACCGCTGGAACGCCGAACCAGCGACAGATCTCCTCAACCGAGAACCGCCTCGTCTCAAGTAGCTGTGCGTCCGCAGGATTCAGGCTCAGCTGAGCGTACTTAAGGCCGCGATCCGCGATCAGAAGTCCGCCCGTGGGATTCGACATCTGCTCCCCGAAGCGCTGAATCAGCATCGCCATCTGCTCGGGGTTCAGCCTGGAGTCCGTCTGCAGGACGCCGGTTGGCTTCGATCCCTTTCCGAAGAGGTTGTTGGCGTTTTCCTGCGCGTGGATGCTCTCGTTCATGGACGAGCGCATGAAGGCAAGCTTCGCAAGCCCGATATAGCCGTTCCCGAGTCCCTTCCAGTGGATCACGCTTTCAGGAGCGAGAATGGTCCTAACACCGTCCTGCGTGTACACGAAGACCATGCCGCCGGCCACAACGGAAGTCTCCATCTGGTCCGCGGCGAGCGGGATAAGGGCCACAGGCTCGTCTCCCGCGCCCCAGACGATCTGGGCGTAGGCGTTGCCTCGCAGAAGCCGGTTCATGCACATCGTGCTGATGAAGTCGGCTGGCGTCATCCATTTGTTGGGCCTGTCGTGCAGCAGAAACCAGAGCGGAGAAGCCCTGAACGGCTCCCGGCCGCCGGAAGGAAGCCGGCGGTACACGCAGACCGGGAGAGAGCTGATCGTGCTCGAAAGCAGTTCAACGCAGGCGTAGACGGTAGAAATCTGCAGCGCGGCATCGGCCGGCACAGGCTTCGTGTTGTCTATGATCGGGGACGTCGGAAGGGGTATCTGCTGGCCTGAAGCCGTCCCCAGGGGCCCGCCCCACGAGGCAACCCAGTTGATCAATCGCTGTAGAAACATAGATGTAATTACCAGCTCAAAAATGTGCCCGAGGGAGAACCTTCAAAATCCGCATACTCGTCGTCGCCAGACTCCGCGCCAAAAAGCGCGAGGATCAAAGCAACCGGCCCGTCGATCTTCTGCTCGTAGCGCTCCTTACGCGGGAAAATATTGTCTTTTGCGTCTACCCTCGCCACCACGTTGCTCATCATCCAGTCCATGACCGGATTTGCCTCATGCGCGAGCCTGTGGTCGAGCACAAGGGCCTCAAGCGACTTCATCGGGCTCGACACGTTTGCGACGACGACAGAGCACTCCACCAGGGGCGCCCCGGAGTCATCCAGGTCGTTGATCAGCTGCGTGGCGTGCCACGGGTCGTAGACAATGCCGAGAACGTTGTACCGGGAGAGATCGTCCCGGATATCCTCTTCGACCACGTTGTAATCAGTCATGGCCCCTTCGGTCACGTGAATCTGGCCCTGATCGGCCCAGCCCTGATACTGCGAGTTGACCGAATTCTGAACCGCGTTGCGGGGCAGATAGAAGTCCGAAAAAACCGTGTAGCGGGGCTTGCCGTCCTCGCCCTCCTGGGGAAACAACAGCACCTTCGCCGTCATATCGCTTTTCGACCCGAGGTCCAGCCCGATGTAGCAGTCCTTGCCCTCGAAATCCTCTCTCCGCAGCGAGAAATCGCCGCCTTTCTGCCATTCCGGCATGTTCATCCAGGAGGACGCGGCAGAGCACCAGACATCGAGATGCTTCGTCTGAAAGTTACCGGCCGCTGAGGGCAGCGCAACCGCTTTTTTCTGCAAAGAAGTGACCATCTCCGGCATGACAGACACGCCCCAGTTGGGATTGGCCTTCTCAAGCGCTTCGACGCTCTTCCAGTCGTCTCCGGCGTCCAGCCCGTAGATGGTTCCGAACTGCGTTTCGTCGGACACCGTGCCCTCAAGCACCTCCCGAACCATCGTCCGGACCTCGTAGCAGATGCCGGAAGTATCGAAACCGGCGGTCGTAATGACCCACATCAGGCTGTTTTTGCGCTTGCCAAGACTGGTCTCGACAACGTCATAAACGGCTCTGGTCTTGTGGGCGTGGAGCTCGTCGATGATGGCCAAATGGGTATTCAAGCCGTCCAGCGTGCTCCCTTCGGCCGATTTGGCCTGAAAAGTGCTGTTCGTCGACTCGACATAAAGCGAGTGCGCCAGTATTTCAAGGCCAAAATGCTTGCAAAGGGACGGAGTCTGCTGCGCCATGCGCTTAGCGTCGCCGAAAACAATGCCGGCCTGGTCTCTGGTTGTGGCGAAAGAATAAACCTCGGCGCCCGGCTCATGATCAGCCAGCAGGCAGTAGAGCGCAACGCCAGATGACAGGCAGCTCTTTCCGTTGCCCCTGGGGACCTCAATGTAAACACGGCGAAACCGTCTCCCGCCGTCTGCTCTGCGCCTCCAGCCAAAAATTGTGGTCAAAATCCAAACCTGCCACGGCTCGAGCCTGATTTTTTGCCCGGCGAGCTGTCCCTTCGTGTGCGGAAGCAATTCGATGAAACGGCAAACAAGAGAGGCTTCCTTTTCATCGAAGTAGTAGGCCGATTTCACCCCGGAATACCGCTCAAGATCGCGGTTTTGCCGGCGAACAGCCAGCTTTACGAACTCGCAGGCCGGAAGTTCGCCATTCAGCACACGCTCGCCGTAATCCCGGGCAATCGCGCAATATTTACGAGGTGAAGTCCGCAAAATCTCCATCCTTTTCCGGCGCTGCGTCCGCGGGCGCGTGCGCGCGGGCGACCGGCGTGAACCCTAATTCCTTCTCCAGCTTGATCAAGGACGCCAGAAGGGCCTGCATGGCCGTGAACTCCGGGCTCAGCTTCCTGCCGCCAGACTTCTCGTCGACGCCGTAGAGCGCACCGTGCTCAACCGCCTTGGCCATCTTCCGCCACAGGGCGTACGTGCGGCACCATTGCTCCAGCGCTGGCCCGTCAACCACCGACAGGCGGCCTTCCGGGGCGTTTTTGACAGCCAGAGCCCACGCTTCCTTCGCGTCCCCCGGCACTCCCACCGGCGGCTCTTCGCTCAGCCGGTCCTTGGCCACCGGGATCGTCCTGACGTTCATGCGGCATTTCTGCAGCGTGCCCCTGGCGGCCTTCTCAGCATCGGATTTTTTAGGTCTCGGCATAGTTCAAACTTGAAAAGCACGTGCAAAAAATTGGCTAAGGGCGCGGTCTAGAGGCCTTCGCCCGTTACTTTTCGACCCCGGGGGGTGGTTTGGTGCGAGGCCATCGTGGTGGATGCACCGCAGCGCTATCCGGTTCGCCGTCGCGAGGGAAGAGCTGTCGTACTCCCAGGCGAGCTCGCCGCAAACCGGGCAGGCCAGGTGTCCCTTTTCGGCAAAGGACTGCATATAGTCCCGGAATTTTCGTTCAAGGTCTTCCTGATCCGCGCCTGATGCCATTACCAAACCCTCCATCCTCTCTGGCCGTCTTCTTGCTGTGGCATTCGTGGCACAGGGCCTGCAGATTGTCCCAATCCCAGAAAAGCTCCGGATCGCCTTTGTGCGGCCGGATGTGGTCAACGTCTGTCGCTGGCGTGATACGTCCGCGCTTCCTGCATTCCTCGCACAGCGGATGCCCGCGCAGGAATGCCGTCCGTCGTTTCTGCCACGAGTAGCCGTAGCCCCGCTCGGTGGAAGAGCCAGCCCTCTCGGTTCTCCGCTTGTCCCTCGCGGCCTTCAGCCTGGCATCGCGCTTCTCGCCCTTCTCCTCATGCCGCCGGCAGTACCGAACGCCCAGAGGCACTGGCGTATGGCAGCCTGGGTAAGCGCAAATATGGAGAAGAGGCATATAAAGAAAAATCCCCGGATCTTTTCAGAACCGAGGATTAAGCATCTTGTTTCTTTATGAGTGGGAGGCCACCCATGACTGAAGCGCAATTCATTTCTTTGGGGTGCAGAAACCCCGGCTATTCGCCAGGGGGTTTTCACGCGAATACACGCGGCGCGTCAAATTGAATTACGCCTTTATTATACCCCCATGAGGTATCACACGCAAACTATTACGGCCTAAACCCTTCATGAGACTGAAGATAATCCTCCACCTGCTTCTCTGCCTTATTAATCAGACGTTCATAATCCCGTCTTGGAATTCTGAGTCTTGAACAAATATGTCTGAATGGAAGACGCTTTACCCACTTCAGTCTCAGCATATCTTTCTGGTAAGGAAGACAGGATTGAGCGATCGCCTGGTCAACCTTGAACGCGTCTGCCGGATCCGTCATGCGTGGTCTCTGCGGAGCATCCGTCAGAATGTCAGGATTGTTCTCTCGGTAGAGCTGATAAAGCGGTGAGGTCTGCGCTGAGAAGAATCTCTCCCCTCTTCCCCACCTTCCCCAGTTATCCAGTCTCAGTTGAATCGCTGATATCGTCACAGTTTGTCGTACCTCCAGCGTCTGATGATGCTCATTGAGTAAGTGGGCTTATCAATCCTTTTGCCCTGAACCACAACCCGTCCGTAAGACTGAACAGCCAGACGATCAATCCGCTCACCATAGAATCTGAATCCGGACCGGAGCTCGAACATGCACCGGACTCCAAGAAGCGGCATAGTGTGGAATCCGCGGATTTCATGCCATTCGTAATCCTTCACGCTTCATTCTCCCCGGTCTGTAGGATCGGCTTCCACCACAACACGAACTCCCTCATACGTGGTGCTGAACTCTTTTCTGACGGTAAGGATAGACACCTTGCTGTCATCCTCCCAAGCCAGCCGATTAAGACTGTCCAGAATGATTTTGGCGACGTTGTCACAGTCTGGCTTGCTGGGTGATATCTCCCCTCGAAGCGCCGCGGCTTTCTTTGCTTTGGTCCAGCTTGAAGGGATCTTAAAAAACACGCCGATATCAACCCGAAAGTTCTGAGCGGATTCCCCCGAGTATCTTGTTGAACGAATGGCTTTCCGAGCTTTCGCGGTCACCAGTGCCCGATAGATCTGGTCCTCTCGCAAAGTGTATGCATGGCCCTGACGGGTAAAGCGTGGACGCGCTGCTCCTCTCGGTTTCCCGGGAACGTGGAAGCTAAAGCTGTAAACCATGAATCTCTCCTTTTTCTTTTTCAGTACTGGTGAAGCAATGGCGCGTGTCCGATTTCTTTCTCAGAACGTTCTTTCCGGATCCTCGTGAACTCAGCGGTAAGCCTTGAGTGTCCAATGATGAGAGAAGCCCTGAGATCGGCGTATGTGTGGTGCTTAAGCATGGCTTCAAGCCTTGCCCAGATGTAATCGGGTACCCGTGAGTAATCGCAGTAGCGTGACCCACCAAGGAGCCTGAGTCGGTAGAAGAAGTCCCCGATTTCCTGAAGCGTCTTCGCTTTTGGCGCAGCTATCTCAATCCACGGTCTGCCGGCCCCAGAGAATCGGAGTTCCTTTCTCGCCTTGAGTGCCAGTTCAAAACCGTCCTTAGGAATCCCGACATACTGCGTGATGGTGTGCTGTGGATAGCTTTTCAGCAGCACTTCAAGCCCTGACCACGCTTCTTCAGGAATCCCGAATTGGAGCATGCGATAGCCGGCAGAACGGGATCTGGCGAAGAACCGTCTGAGATCTTCAAGGTCACCGTTAATGAGCCCCGGGAAGTCTCTGGTGTCGTCAAACAGCGTGTCTACCGTCTCACCCGGCCAGACTTTTTCAGGAAGGTCTTTGTGCCACCGAATGAACTGAGCCTTGGCAAGGTACCTGGGGCTGGGTTCAGGAAGTGGCCCCGTAAGCCTGAACCCAAACTGCGAGCAACCGCCGTGTCCCTTCCCAACCGTCTTCGTGTAGGACTCCCGGTCCATAGGTTTCGTCAGAACTGAATCCACAAAATCCGCGGAAATCATCAGAACTCCCTCCCCCAGGCAGAACAGAGTTCCTCAGGGATTCCGGAGTGCTCACTGACTTCCTTTGGTGTCCCCCAGTGAAGAGCGTTGGCAATCTCTCGCTTGAGGCATTTGGGGTACTGAGGAGGGACGGTTGGCAGATACTGCATCCAGATAATCTGATAGGTTTTTACGTCCCGCATATCCTCAATGTCCTGATCGAGGAAAGCCTCGATCATCTCTTTCTCGTTCTCGGCGTACAGGATCGGAGCGATATCAAACATGGCGATCCCCCTTAAAGCCAACCCGGCGCTTTTTCGTAAAGCGCTTCTGCCTGGTGGGATCGGGTGGTATCGATTCCGCTGATGGATCGCGGCATAAGTTCCATCAGCTGACGTTCAGGGGAAAGGCAGAACTGGCTGCTTCCTCTCTCGTACCAGAGTTTCTGTTTGGCGAGACGTCCGTTCTTTCTTTGCTTGTCGAGAAAAAGAACCGTGTCGGCGTCCTGATCCCAGCCGGCATTTTTGGTCTTCATGTCCTGCGCTTCTTTCTCTTTCTTGTAATTGCGGAAGACAATGACCACGTTGTCCGCCAGATTCGAGATATCGGCGGATCCGGACATTGAGTAGCGGTCAGGAAGCTCATTCGCGGTCTGGTTCGAGTTGAGTTTCCGAAGATGAGCCACCAGGTGGATATGAGCGCTGAATTCCACGGAAATGCGTTTTAGGGTATCCACAACCTTTCGCTGAGACTGGAAAAGCTGATCGCTTGATCCACCGCCAGTCAGCATCATCAGGTTATCCACGAAGACGTGGCGGCACTTCTTCTCCCCAGCGGCATAAGCGACCGCGTCAAAGCAGTGGTTAGGATGGATATCTCCCCGATTCCGATAGATCCAGAAACGCTTCTCGCACCAGTCAAAGAACTTGGAAACCTTATCCGCCTCAGTTCTCAGGAGTGAACGGCCATACGCCATGCGGATCATCTGCATGATCGTTTCTTTCGGATCCATTTCGAAAGAAAGGAGGCAGACCGAGTCCCCGTTCATCATCATGGAAAGAGCGATCTGGGACATGAGAGCGCTTTTGCCGGCACCGTTATTACCCGCCCAGACAGTCAATTCACCCGGTCTCAGAGAGAAGGTAGGAAGAATCGGGCACTTTTCGCCGGCATTCAGGTCAGGGTCCAGGACCTGTTCCATCAGGTCGGTCTGGAAAGACGCTGCGGGAATGATGCTTGGAGACGGATCCCTGTCTGACCAGAAACCCTTCACGTCTTCAGGATTGATATCAAAACTGCTCATAAGTACCGCCTCCTCCGGGGATTCTTCGATAACGTTTGGCGTACCCTTTGACTGTTCCTTCGTGTCCGTACGCCGAGAAGACAACGAAGAGCGGCAATGCCGCCTTGATCTGATCCACGCATGACTGCATCCGTGAGTCCCCAGTGGATCCGATCGAGAAGTTTTTGTTTCCGTCTGGGAAAGCCAGACACTGAACGCACTTTCCCTTGAGGAAAGACCAATCGATGACGCCGAGTCGGTCAGTAGGAAGGACATCGACCACGTCCTTCACGTAAGGGAAAGGCGTCGTAGGATCGGAATGGAAGACCACCAGGACAGAAGTCCCGAACTTGTGATCAAGAGCATCGAGTAAGCGCATGGGGTGTCTCCCTACTTGAAGATGTCCTGAGTGGGGTCGCTGGCGGGTTGGTTTCTCTTGTCAGAGTCTTTAAGCCAATCCGCGCGGAAACTTGCCCAGCTTCTTTCAACACAGATCTTTAAAACGTCATCAACAGAGAGACCCGCATCACCCGCCGATCTGACAAAGAATCCCCAAGTCCTTTCTGTAAAAGGTGGCTGACGCTTAAATTTCCGAACCGAATTTAATTCGTCGAACAGCCCCTTATCGACTCCTTCGGGGCACTCAATTGCCTGCTTGACCTTTTTTGGCTTGGCAGCTTTTGGCTTGATCGCCTTTTGCGAATCATCCACAGCACTGTCCGCAGGAACTGCGGCATGTGCGTTCGTGGTGTGTGTATTTGTAGTAATAGGTTCTTTTATAGGTTCGGGGTCACGTGATGACCCACCCCCTACCACGGCATGACCCACCCCCGGGTCAACTGTTGACCCACCCTCGGTCATGTGGTGACCCACCCCTGGGTCATGGCGTGACCCACCCTCATCTTGTTTGGCTGGTTCTGATCGACAGAATTTGGCAGATTTTGGGACGTTTAATGTGTAAACCGTACGAAGGATTTCGCCGGCATTGCCACGAATCATTTGCCGAGAAATAAGCCCTAACGCTTCCAGATCCCGGATAGCTTTCCTAAGCGTGTTCTTGGATCTGATTTCTGTTTCCTCGAGCAGAAGCTGAATAGACGGATAGCACTGCCTCGTCAGATCGTTCATGTGATCTGCCAAAACAAAAAGACAAACCTTGGCATAAACGGATCCAGTTTTTGCCTTACCAGCCCAAGCAAGCGCTTCGAAACTCATGGCGTCCCCTTCTCTTAATCGCGAAGGAAGATGTCAGGCATAAGTTCTCGACGAGGAATCCCCGTCGCTTCACTTACCGCAGACACTCTTTTGCGAGGGATCACCCCGCCATGCTTTACTTGCCAATCACTGACACTCTGGCGAGATACCCCAATACGCCGAGCAAGTTCCGCCATGGATCCCACCGCGGCGGCAGCTCTCTCGACCGGAGTTAAGTCTTTATTGGTCATCAAGCGTGTCTCCTAAATGATTTACCGAAATTCACCGTAAAGCTTACAGTGTCAGCCTAAGACGGTCAAGGAGTGAATTGCACTTAGGCCGCTTTTTTGTCAGACTGTCCCTGACTTCCCACGACGGAGATGACCATGAGTAACGGTATCGGAGAAAGAATCGCAGCCCTTTTGGCTGACAGAAGAGAGACTCAAGCAGACCTGGCTCGTGCACTTGATGTGAAACGGCAGAGCGTGAATAAATGGATGAGCGGAAGAAGCGACCCGAGAAAGGACATCGTCGCCAAGATTGCAGAACATTTTCAGGTATCCCCAGCTTGGCTAGCCTATGGCAGTGAACCAGGCGCTTACGGTGATTCAATCCATTTGGAATCTGGGGATGTAGTGATCCCTGTCTACGACTCGGAATTTTCATGCGGGCCCGGCTCAGAACACAGCGAATTCCCGCAGACGGCGCGATTTATGGTCGTAACCCCTGAATGGCTTGGGCGCTATGCCGGCAGTGCCAATCGCAATTCGCTGGCATTGTTCCCTTGTGTCGGAGATTCAATGGCTCCAACGATCGGAGATGGGGATTTGGCAATCATTGATTCTTCACAGACACGGATTGTAGGTGACGCGATTTATGCCCTTAGTTATTCAGGAAGTTTTTTTATCAAACGGGTGCAAGTACTTCCCGGAAAAATTATTGTGAAGTCAGATAACCCCGGTTACAGCCCATTTGAAGTTTCAGGACCAGACCTTGACAACATTAAAGTTCTAGGTCGGGTTTATGTCGTAATGAACATTCATAAACCATAATCTCAACTAAATCCAACTTGTCTGAAGCCTGTTGCCTGCTGTATCGGGAACAGGCAAAAGTTAACGGAACGCAAAGTGGCGTTCCGTTTTTTTATGGCTTACATGTCAGCCTAATGTTGACTTAAATATTCTCGTGGGTTACTATGCTATTCAGCAACTGACAGCAGTGACTTTTGTGGAGAACACCATGACTTACAGAACCGCCGATTACGACCAGTACGAGTCTGATCTCCGTGAACGCGAAGTGACTCAGAACCTGACGGTGCATGAAGACTCCGCCCGGGAAATCTTTCTCTGGATCGCTGAAGCAGCTATCTCGCTCGCTTCCCTCTTCCTGATCACTGCCGTGCTCCTGTCCTTCTTTGGGATTCTCGAGTTCTCGATCAATTGAGGTCTGCGATGGATAAAAACGAAAAACCGCTCCGCATTACTGAAGAAGCCGCCCGGGATATGTGGGCGGCTGCATGTGGAATCGCCAAACAAGAAGTGGACTTTGATGTCGCACCGCAAGTGAACGGCTACCTTCTCAATCGGCTTAAAGAGTTACACGAACTCGCTGGTGGCGGCGTCGATGATCTGGGTCACCTCGGCGGAGGTGAATGAATTTGAGTCAGACATAGCTTTTCTCCTTGTGGATGAAAGAAAGAGCGTTTTGGTGGAACCGCTCAATTCAATCTTCCCACAAGGAGATCCTCAGAACCGAGTTCTTATGCATGGCTCAAAGCCATACACAAGATCTTGCAATGAAGGCAAGTGACAGGGGTGCAATGCCCCGGACAGCATTGATCCGTAAACGGCATTACGGGGACGCTCGAGCAGACAGCCGTACGACCTGACGCGGCTAACTCCCAGAAGCTCTTCTGAGCCATATGCCAGGGGCAGTTGACCTGAGCTGGGAGGAAAAAGCCTACCGTTGTCGCTTTTCTTAAGGACACAACGGTCGGTTTTTTCAAGTTGGATCTTTATGGAGAAGCAATGAGTTACGCAACACTAATTCTTGGCGAATCCGGCACCGGCAAAACAGCGAGTCTGAGGAATCTGGATCCGTCCAGAACGCTTCTGATTCAGCCGACTAGGAAACCACTCCCCTTCAAGCCCACTGGCTGGTTCGAGAGGAAATTCACCAAAAGCGGGAACAATGGCGGGAACATCTACGTCACAGATGATCCCAAGATCATTGTGGCGGTTATGAAAAAGTCTCAGGCCGACATCATCGTGGTTGATGACTGGCAGTACATCCTCGCCAACATGTATATGGCTCGGCGGGATGAGAAGTCATTCGACAAGTTCAACGCGATCGGCGGTGCCGGCTTTGATATCTGCCAGGTCGCCTCTCAGCTCGATGGAGACAAGCGCGTCTACATCCTCGCTCACACCACTACCGACGAATTCGGCAACACCAAGATCAAAACACTGGGAAAGCTCCTCGACGACAAGATCGTGGTCGAGGGCATGTTCACAACTGTTCTTCGGACTCACGTTGTGAACGGCCAGTACTACTTCAGCACCCAGAACTCAGGTTCAGACACCGTCAAGTCTCCTATGGGGATGTTCGAAACGGCAGAAATCGAGAACGACCTGGCTGCTGTCGACAAAGCTATCTGCACTTACTACGGAGTCACCAATGGCGACAAAACTAACGCTGTATCAGCTTGATGAAAGTATCCGGAAACTCTTCGAAAACCTTCCGGTTGATGAAGATACCGGTGAAATTCTCCCCGAAGCGGCCGCCCAGATCGACGCTCTTCACGAACAGTTCGAAGAGAAGATCTGCGGTATCGGTCTCTACGTCAAGGAACTCAAGGCTAACGCGGAGGCATGCAAGGAAGCGTCTGCTCAGCTTTCCGCCCGAGCCAAATCCCTCAATTCCCGCGCTGATTGGCTGAAGTCCTATGCCCTTCAGCACATGCAGCAGAACGGACTCGTCAAAGCCGAGAACCCGCTTTGCAAGGTATCGGTTGCCAAGGGTATGCCGACCGTCTCTATCTACGACGAGAAGCAGATCCCTGAGAAGTTCTACATCGTCAAGAAAGAACTCAGCAAAGCCGCAATGAAGATTGCGCTGAAGGATGGCGTTGATATCCCGGGTGCCAAGCTGGTGACCGGTCCGGCGTCTCTTCGAATCAAGTAATCCCCATTTTTAAAAGGAAAACAAATGGACTTCACTCTTAACGCGGATCGCGCCAAGGAATCTTGCCGGGCCCCCAGTGCCATCACGGAATCCGGCGCTTATATCGGTCAGTTCCATGACGCGTACTACTACACCACGAGGTCGGGTGCCGGCTTCATGGTGTTCAACTTCTTCGCGAACGACGGGCGTTCCGCTCGTCTGAATATGTGCATTACGAAGCGGGATGGATCTGACTCTTTCGCTCGAGGGATTGTGGACGCGGTGATGACGGTTCTTCGTAAGCGTTCGATCTCTTCCACGCTGGGCGTCATTAAGTACTCGACCGGTAACTCTCAGGACGTTGAGCGCTTCCATGATCTCGAAGGAAAGAAGATCGGCGTGATCCTTCAGCGAGTGAATGATCCGTCTGATGAGAAGTACCCGTTCCACATGGAGCTCCTCACGCCGTTCGACGCCGACACCCGCATGAACGCCCGGGAAATTCTCGAGAAGGCTCCGGAAGCAAAGGCAGTGGACGCCCGGCTGAAGACTCTGTCGGACCGCACGCTTAAGAAGAAGTCCGCAGCCGAATCGTTCGAGTCTCCCAAGCGAGATGAAGCGCCGGCACACGATACGTTCGTGAACGAAGACATCCCCTTCTAAGAAAAGATTCACCCATGACTGAAGAAAAAGAAATGATTGATCACCCGGCGCACTACAACCAGCTGCCGCACGAAGTCATCGAGATCGTTGCCGATCGGGATTTCTGTTCTGGGAACGTTGTGAAGTACCTGATGCGCGCCCCATATAAGGGAAATGCGGTTTATGACCTGAAAAAGGCGCGCTGGTATCTGATATGGCTCCTGGAGCATAACTACCCGATAGGCTCGCGCGATCTTTACCGTAAGGAATACAGAATGACTTGTGAAAACGCTAATGCGATCAGCGGTCCTGGAGCCAAAGAAATCTCAAAAGCAATCAAGCTTTTTGTGTCCGGATATGGGGAGGAAGCTTTGGCCGCTATAGATAAAGCAATAGATGAACAGGAGAGCGAGAAATGAGGAAGCGTGGCAGAACAATCCCCCCGCTGGGGTTACTGATGGTGGATGTGAAAGAAGCCGCGGCCATGCTCTCGATTGGGGAAAGCACCGTGTGGAAAAAGGTGAAGGAAGATCCCTCGTTCCCTCAGCCCGTGCGCCTCAGCCCAAAGTGCACGAGGTTCAAGGTAGACGATATCAGGAAGTGGGTGAAATCCGTCGGGACGGGAGTCTCAGCGTGAGTTTTACTTGGCAGACACGAAGAGGAATCACAATGACCAAAAAAGCATTCTTAGCTCACGTTCCCGCGTCGTGCCCCGTATGCGGGTGCCCCATGGAAGACGCTGGAACCACCTCAATCCCGATCCCAGCAAGAAGGGCGGTTTGCCCAAATTGTGGGTATATCGCCTCGTTTGCTGAAAGGTCAGAAGATGTGGTGCAGGTGGAGGATGATAAGCAGCAGCCCTCCCAATGCAGCGATAAGGAAGCCGTCGACCCAGAAAAAAATCGTCCAAAGATCGCCGACCCTAGTAAAGGCAGCTCCCGCCTTTTCTTCAGTCGGTTTAAATTCAGATTTCTGGACATAGTCCGCAAGAGATTCTTTGATCTTCGCGTGTAGCCAGTCTTCTTCATTTATTTTTGGCATTGTGGATCTCGTTTTCAATGAACGTTTTATCGAACAAAGCTACCCAGCCACAATTTCCACAACGCATTACGGCTATGTTTTGGAAAAGAGTCCCATCCAGATGCTTTTCAATATCCCGAAGGGTCACTTCTTTCCCCGCGCGAAGATCTTTCAAAGCGGAAAGTATTGTTTCTGTCCCTTTGTCGTCTATTAGCCGCACTGAACGGACAAAACCGTCTTTCCCAAGAATTCGCCAGTCCTGATGCCGGCAAATAGGGCAGGGGATTCCAAGGGTCCTTTCGTTAAAGAAATTTGATAGCTCATCAGCCGTCATATTTTCAGGTATCTCTTCCATGATCCCTCCAGAAGTTTGTGCTGACCATTTTAACAAAGTGGATTCGTTGGAATGGAATATGCTATATTTTCCCTGTCCGGGATTCCGGACGCGGGATTGGCGTCCCGACTGTTAGGCGCATAGCTGCCTCATGCGGCTTTTCTTATGCGCGCAGGTCACCTTTTATGGGTGGGCTTGCAGGCTCCCTTTGGGAGGCCGGCTCCTAACACCGGTACGCCAACCTGCAAGGCCTGCCCGCCACACTTGGCGTTGTGGTGGCAGGGATTTAATTCCCTTGTTAGGAGACATGCTTATGTCTAATCTCTCTGTGTTCTCATTTGAGAAATCCCCCGTAAGAACTATCCTCGTTTCGGGTGCCCCGTGGTTTTCGTCTGCCGATGTCGGCAAGATTCTTCAACTCTCGAATATCCGTGCTTCTGTTGCGCTTTTGGATGATGACGAAAAGGGTGTAAATACAATTGACACCCCCGGCGGGAAGCAAGAAATTTCAATCGTTTCTGAGTCTGGTCTTTATGCTCTGATTTTCAAAAGCCGCCGTCCAGAAGCCAAGAAGTTTCGCCGCTGGGTGACAAGTGAAGTGCTCCCCGCTATCCGCAAGACCGGGAGCTACTCAGCAGCCACCCTCACCCCCGCGGAGCAGCTTCAGATCCGCAAGGCAATCTCGGCGCGCGCAAAGAAGAGCGCTGTCGCTTACCAGACGATCTATCACGCGCTCTATGCCCACTTTCAGGTCGCAAAGTATGACCAGATCCGAAGCGAGGACCTTCAGACCGCGCTCGACTTCATCGCGACCTGCGAGGTAAAGCTCCCCGCGCTCGAAGATAAAAACAGCATCACGCTCTCAAGAGACGAGATGGAACGTATCAGAACCCTCGTCTACTACAAAAAATATCTCTTCCGCAGGGAGCTTGACCTTGTCTATCAGCTCCTCGTTGCAGTCCAGTCTCCAGAGGCGCCGCGCTTCTACGAAATGATGAACGAGGCAAACATGAATGAGGTCGAAAAAATCCTCGCCCACCACGACATGGCCGTAAAGGATTTGCCGTGCTATAGGTACCTGGTGGGGCTTTCGTAAGCAAATCCGCCGAGTCTATTACTATCTAGGGGCTCCGTTGGGGCCCCCTAAAGTAAAGGTACAAAAAGCCAAGGATTTCTCCGGCTCCTATTGTTAGGGGATGGGAGATATCGAAATCCCTGTAAAGCTCTCTCTAATTTTCCCACCAACTTTTTTGCTAGTAATCTTTTCTATTTTAACCTTGACCCTGTCTCCTACATGGAAGGTATCAATCGAACCCAGGGGGATAGCCCCTAAGGAAAATGTTTTTTCTTCGTTTTCGCCCGTCAAAATTCTCAACTTATCCTTACTAGACTTAGTTAGTGTAATTAAGGACCCCTCGATTTCTTCTTGTTCATTTCTAATATCTGCGTTAGCGATCACCTGTCCCATTTCTTTAGCGAAGTCGTGCGTCATATAAGAGCAGATTGTTTCTCCGTTCTCTCCATCCCATTTCATTTCAATATCAATCTTCCCAGAGGCCACTGTTTCACAAATCTTAGATAGAGCAGCGGCAACGCGAGAGCCGTACTCCGCCATCTTCTCTACAAAGTCGCCCTGGTCTTTCTCAATGGATGGGAATGAACTTATTAATTCCAAAAGTTGTTTGAACGCCCTATCGGATAGAGGCGGTTCTTCTAAAAACTCCTGCTCACTTTTACCTTGCTCCGTATACTCTGGGACTACGTTAATAATAACAGACCCAGGTAGAGGAGACGCTGAAATTGATAACCGTGTGCGATCAGTCACGCTTTTTGGCAATGCCCCAGTATCTGAAAAGATGTTATATATTTTTGCTCCAATTGCATCTACACCGTCTTGTAAATTCAAAAGAAGGTTACCCACGACTTTTATTGGAGCAGAGTGTCTGTGCACCGCGGGACCAGTAATATGGATTTGCCCACCTGAGCTCTTAGTACACCCTCTATCATGAGAGCAAACAAAAGCTTCAACACTCTCACGAGAGGCTTCCATCGGGTCTTTCGGGAGCGGATAAATCTTTCCCGGCTGAAATCCCAAGGATATCAACTCATCCAAGCCACCGGCATTAATTGTAGCCATCGACTTCAACCTCCAAAAATCCGGCCAGAGGGTATTTCCACCGGCTGTTATTCTCGTCTATAAAACGAGTCTTTGACCAAAACTGATCCCAATACCCCCTACGGTACAGGTACATATACTCCCAGGGGGATATCCCCATTTCGGTTGGGGGCACAACTAAAAGATATGGATCGACACAGTACTTTTCTTTTATGTCTGTTCTAGGCGATTTATTAAGCAAAAAGTTAAGAGCAAAGCTCCCTTCTGCTGTAGACCAGACGCGCGTATAGACAGTTTCTTTTATCAGGAAAACCACGTCTATATCATGAGGCTCCTCTTCGCTAGTGATAAAACTCCCTCCAATCCATATCTCGGCGATTTCCTCAACACATTGCCGCATTAAGCCGCAGAAATTTGTGAAACCTTGCCAGATCTTCGCCCGATTAGCGTCCGTATCTGGGGCAAACTTCCCCTGAATTTCTTCTAACGAGGCCAAATACCTCCCCGGCGGGAGGACGCGCCGCCGTGCCCCTGCAATGGTCACCAGATCTGGTATCACTCTTACCCCCACTAAACAAATAAATATGATTTATTTTGATGTTAACAACTTCCAATGTGGTGCCCTCTCAGCGTTTTCCCAAAGAGAAACAAAACTTCCCCCAGGCATCGTAGACCTCACGCATATCACCCAGAGCCTGCTCCCGATCGTACGCGCACTGGTAGGACTCGTTGCGGTGATCCAAGCAGCTTTCTCTCAGATCGCGCGAGAACGGCTTGTGGGAGTATCCCTTGGCATCCTTGGCCCAGGTATTGAAAGTTGCCCGCGCGAGCCCGTGGAGGGTCACTATACGGGGTTTGCCGGTCTTCGCATGGAACTGATCGGGGTCTACCCAGCCAATCCCGTCAATTCTTTTCTGTTTGTCGTGCATGCGCTTAATCAGCGCCCGGACAGAATCACGGGAAAAAGGAGAATTTCTCCCCTTGTTCACATTGGGGAAAATATAGGAATCTGGAGATCCCCCTACCCGTGGGGCTGATTCCAGCAGCTGAACGGCTTCTAGGCAAAGCGGTGTTTTGCGGTCAAAGGGAATCTTTTCGCTCTTCACCTTCATGCGGGCACGAGGAATAACGTGCAGCCACCTCCCATCATCATCCTGCTGGATTTCCCCCCATGTTGCTTCACGCGCTGTTGTGTTGCGCGCTGAAGTAAGGATCGCGAATGCAAGGCAGCGGGCCGTCTGGCTAACCGGGACAAGCTGCATAAGTGCCTTAAAGAAAGCCGGCATACGTTTCGGCGGCAGTGCCGGCTCGTGCCCGCCTTCCGGTCGATTTAGTGGCAGCAAATCCCCTAAACGCCCGTCCACCACCTGGCACGGGTTAACCATCGGCGGGATCATCTCCGAGCGTATTGCCCAATCAATCGCTCTTTTAGCGTCGCTAAGGATCCTTTCGGGCGTGTCAATCATGGTTCCCCACTTTTCCCCCAGGGCATCACAGAACATTTGAGGTTTCAGGTCTACAACCGGACAGTCTCTGATTTCTTTAGGGATGTGATTCCTGAAAAAGCCATCCCAAACCAGATCGCGGGATTTTTCAGCGTTTTTCCACCTCCCCCTCTTTGTGTTGAACTCAATCCACTTCCAGATAAGTTTTTCAAAGGTTAGTGCGTCCTTCTCTTTTTGAGGTGCCGGGGAGGGGCGTAGCGCGTCTCTGGTCGCTTTCTCCTGCTCAGATGGGTCAATCCCTTCCGCTATCAGTTTCCTCCATCTGAGCCCCTTCTCGAAGGCCTCAGCGAGTGACATTTCGGGATACTTCCCGAGAGTAAAGACCCGCTTCAAACCACGATCCCGAAGCAGGAAATAACGGGCATATGTCCCGTCCTTGAGCTTCCTGACTCCAACATAAAGCCCGGGGACAATCCCGCATGAAGCGTCAGCCGTCAGGGCTTTCAAACGCTTGTCAGTCATCCTGTTTGCCACGCGCATAACGCTCAATCTCCGTAATCGAATGTTTTTAAATAATAAATACGATTATTACCACAAAAAATTCCGTTATGTTTGGGGAGAAATTGAAGTTTCCCCGCTCATTTGTGGTAATGATTGTGGCATAGATTCTTAGATAATGACACGCCTTACAGAGAGGATTAGAGACAAAGACAACACGCGTATTGTGTCTTAAGCTCTTGTTTTTATTGAGTTGTCGTAGACGAATACAAAGAAAAAGGAGGCAACTTTCGTTGTCTCCTTTCCTGGAATTGGTCGGGGTGGTGGGACTCG
>OGUQ01000444.1_pt1 | contig 40901 bp, 33 predicted proteins | sample 1574701 | NCBI WGS metagenome assembly OGUQ01 (sample SAMEA2582087, study PRJEB24529) | metagenome | biome: Human gut stool | place: China | collected 2011 | reverse complement strand
TTCTTTGTTCTTTTTCCGTGAAATCCGCGAAATCCGTGCCTAAAAGAAATCATCATTTGTCCAGTTCTTTCAGCAATTCTTCTACGGCAACTTTCAGTTGGGTATCTTCACCCTTTACGATGGTTTCGGGCGAGTTGGCCACTTTGATGTCCGGTTCCAGTTGGCTGTTCTCCAGGTAGCTGCCGTCGGGCAGGCGGTAACCCACCACGGGGATGCCGAATACGAGCGACGGGTCTTGCAGACGCTCCCAGGATACGCTTGTCATGGTTCCCGGAACGGGCATACCCACCAGTTTGCCGATATTCCGGTGGCGGTACACCCACGGTGTGCCGTGTGCATTGGAATAGTTGGCTTCGCAGGTCACCATAATGGAAGGCTTGTTCCAGCGGCGGCTGGGCATGTCGCAGGCTTCGCGGCCGCGAACCACTTGCGTGAAGTATTTCTGGCCGCTGAACAGAATTTCGATGTCCTCGTGCAGGCGTCCGCCGCCATTGAAGCGGGTGTCGATGACGATGCCCTCGCGGTTGTTGTATTTGCCCAAAATGTCCGAGTAGACGGAACGGAAACTGTCATCGCCCATTGATTCGATATGAACATATCCCAGCCGTCCGCCGGACCATCTGTCCACATCTGCCGCACGTTGTTTCACCCAGCGGGTATAGAGCAGGGTATTCAGCGCGCTGCCGCTTATCGGAATTACCACCTCTTCCCAGCGTTCTTTGGTTTGCGGGTTGTAGAGTGAGACGAGGGTTTTCTTTTTGGCTTTATCATTCAATAGTGTGTAGTAATCCATTTCAGGGGTAATCTCTGTGCCGTCAATCTTTTCAATGATGATGCCTGCCTTTGCTTTGGTTGAGGCGTTATCGAACGGACCTTTCTCTATGACTTCGGCAATGCGCATCCCTTTGTCCCGGTAATTCCAGTCGAAAAGCAGTCCCAGGCTGGCAGTCGGTTCGCTTTGTCCGGAAGCGTAGTAACGGCCGCCGGTGTGCGACACGTTCAGCTCGCCCAGCCACTCGCTCAACAGTTCGGCAAAGTCGTAGTTATTGTCTATGTGAGGCAGGAACTTGCGGTAGGCGGCGCTCATGGCATCCCAGTCTACGCCGTGCATATCGGTGTTGTAGAAACGCTTCTTCTGCTGTTTGTACACGTGGTTGAACATATATTCGCGTTCCGCCGCCAAATCCATTTTGGCTTGCGCCCGATAAGTGACAGGCTTCAGCTCATCCGATGCCATATTCATCTTCTGTATGGTTTTGCCGCCCAGCAGGAAAAGGTTCTTGCCGTCTTTGTCCATTTCCATGGAAGCCCAGCCGGCATCCATTTTGTGAAGCAGCCGGGTGTCTTTCTTGCGGAGATCCATTTTCCAAAGGTCGTAACCGCCTTCAAAGGCGGCAAAGTAATAAAGGGTCTCACCGTCTTTGGAGATGATGACGCTGCCCATGTCCGAGGAATTCGGGGTGAGGCGTACCATGCGGTCTTCCATGTTTTTCAGTTCTACGGTGATGTCCTTTACCTGAGCCTTGTCATCGTCCGCGGCTTTTTCTTGTCCTGCATCTTTCTTGCTGCCTTTCTTACCTTTGGCAGTGTCCTTGCTTTGCGCTTTTTTCTGTTCGGCTTCCAGCTCCTTGCGCAGTTCGTAGTCTTCCTTGCTCAGGCAGTATTTGTCGTAGGTGTCCTGATTGAGGAAAACGAGCATGGCATCGTCCTGCGAACCCCATGAGGCATGAGCGCGCATGCCGTAACGCTCCGTCTTGAAGAGAATGGCATTGCCGTCGAGGGCAAAACGGGGCGAACCGCTCATGTAGCCGCTGTTGGTCAGGTTGATGATGGGGCTGTTGCCTTGTGCGCTGACAAGACCTATATCGGAATACGGGTCGTGCCTGTTGCCGATGAATTCGAGGGTGAACCATTTTCCGTCCGGCGACCAGGCATAGTCGAACCCGCCGTCTGTGCTGTACCAGGTGGAGCCATCGGTAATTTGGCGCACTTTCTTCGTATCAAGGTTCACCACCATGAGGCGGGTACGGTCTTCTATGAATGCCAGCTCTTTACCGTCGGGCGAGAATTGCGGGAAAGCACGCTCAACGGTGGCTGACGGCAACAATGCCTCTTCTTCTACAATGGTGGCGTTCGGGAAGTTGGGGTCTTCCTTGCGGACTATTTTGGCAAGATACAACTGCCAGTTGCCGTTGCGCTCACTGGCATAAGCCAGCGTGCGGTTGTCGGGCGCGAAAGACAGGCCGCTTTCACCGGCAGGGGTATGGGTTATCTGTTTGGTTGTGGCATAGTCTGCCGAAGTGACGAACACTTCGCCACGGGCGATGAATGCCACTTGCTTGCCGTCCGGCGAAACGGTTGCCGAGGTGGCTCCGTTGGTAAAGGTCAGGCGGGCTGTATCGGGCCGGTCGTCGCGGATAATCTCTATTTGTACTTTTTGCGGGGCGGCGCCATCCTGCTGGGTATATATTTCACCGTCGTAACCATAGCACAATGTTCCGTTGCCGCTTATGGAGAGGAAGCGCACGGGATGGGTCTTGAAACTGCTTACCGCTTTTACCGCTTCGGGGTGTGCCGGCTGTAGGGAGTACACATTGAACGAACCGCCGTTGCGCTCGCTCAGGAAGTACAAGGTCTGTCCGTCCGGCGAGAGGACGGGGTTGCGGTCTTCGCCCGCGTGGCGGGTGAGGTTGGTGTGCTTCTCTGTACGGCAGTCGTACATCCATATGTCACGTGTAATGGAAGAGGTGTGGTGCTTCCGCCACTGGTCTTCAAATCCTTTTTGGTCTTGGTAGAAAAACATGTCGCCCGTTTTGTCGAAGCAGAGGGCTTCGGCGGGAGTGCCCAATACCTGTTCGGTGCGTCCGCCGGTTGCGGGGACTTTATAAAGCTCGGTCATGGCAGGACTGGGGAAGAGCGCACTTCCGGCCGGGTCCTGTATGGCGGCGGAGAAAAGGATGTACTTGCCGTCGGGCGTGAATGCGGAAGGGATTTCTCCTGCCGAGTTGGTGGTCAGGCGTTGTGCCGCACCGCCATCGGACGGCATTACGAATACGTCGAAATTTCCTTGCCTGTCGCTGGCAAACGCTATCTGTTTGCCGTCCGGCGACCATACGGGAGACGATTCGTAAGACTCCTGCGTGGTGAGCTGTGTGGCCGTACCGCCTTTTGCGGAAACTTTGTAGATGTCTCCCTTGTAACAGAAAACGATTTCCGTGCCGTCGGGTGAAATCTGTATGTCGCGCATCCAGAGAGGAGTTGCGGCATAGGTGGTGAGGGTAGTGAAACCCAGTGTGAGATAAGCAAAAATTTTCTTCATATCGGATAGGATTCTATTAATATTCTTGGGGGGGGATTGAAGCCCTTTTTCGGTGAGACAGTCTTTCGCGGCTATTTGATACCTCTTGCTTTGTAGATTATCTCTTTGGCATTGTTGATATCCTGGAGTTTCTCTTCGGCGGCGCGTTTGATGTCTTCTCCCAATGTGGCTACCCGGTCGGGGTGGTGCTTCAGTACCAGTTTGCGATAGGCGGCACGCACCTCCTCATCGGTGGCTGTAGGAAGAATTTCCAGAACTTTGTAGGCAGCTTCCAGGGAGTTGCCGCCCAGGTTGAGCATGGATTCCACTTCTTTTTCGGACAGTCCCATATAGGTTGCCACTTCTTTCAGCGCTTCTATCTCTTCGCGGCAGACGTTGTTGTCGCTCCGGGCTATGTTGGCAAGGAATCCCAGCAGTTGCAGGCGTTCCTCGTATGTGAGGTTGGCGGCTATCTGCCTGCCGCAATCACGGATGGTCTGTCTGAATGCGAGAGGATTCTGCATGTCCATTCGCTTGCGTTGCTCGAAGAGGTTGAGCAATATCCGTTCGCCTTCGCCTACTGCCGCAACGCCGAAGTTGGTCCGTAGGAAATTGCGGACATATTCCATTTCACTGTGCATGATGCGTCCGTCTGCCCGTATGATGTACGAGGCCATTACCAGCATCGAAAAAAGAAAACTGTTCCGTTGCCCGGCAAAGACATCTTCCTCAGTCTGCCCGTTGCCATAGTCTGTCGTATAACTTGCAGTATTGTCACCGAGCTCTATCAGCGACCCGAGTGCATATCCTGCCAATGCGCCGAGCGGTCCGCCTGCCATGAAGCCGATGATACCGCCAATCCATTTTCCTGCTCCCATAATTTTGTTCTTTTATCTGCAAAAATAGCAATTCTTATCCGAATAAGAGAAAGGGGTTAAAAAGAAAAACGGTCGTCACTCGTCACTTTTAGTCTCTATCCCTTTGTGGGAGAGCGATACAGACGTGGTGACACGGACGGCGACAGGTGACGACCAAATTCGGTCGTCACGGGAAAAGGCTCTTTTTATCCGTCTTTCAGTTCTTAATCGTCCTATAATCAGTGTGTTATTGTTTAAAACAAGATTTCCTGCATTTGGGGAGATTTTGTTCATATCAGGGGCTAAAAAAGGTTAAACCGTGACTTTGCCTCCCGAATGCGTAAGATAAATGTGATGTTGCCTTGTTGTTTTTCCGCTATTGCATCTTGTATAATGTTGCAACAGCATGTAGTATTCCTCGTTTTGCAGTTGCGGGCTGTAGAGCCCGCAGTTGCAAACCCTGCGGTTCGCAGTTGGCAACCGCAGGGCCCGCAACTGGAAAACGGGGTTTTTATTGTGGTACGGCTACATTTATCATGCTGCTTTTCAACAAAAAAGAATAAGGAAAGTGCTGTTTTTGTGTGGGAAAAACGGGTTAGGCTTAGGCAAAAGAGAATGGAAGAAGCGGGGATTTTTTACGTTGAGCTGTTGTTGTAGATTTATTTTATTAAACTTGTAGCAAAGCATTGATTTTTCAGAAACTACAGACATTACTGCATCAATCCACCTTCAACAAAGAAAACGACTTCATTCAGCCGTTGTTTATTTTTTTTCTCGTCTTTAAAAACAGCAGGAATATGTAACACATTATCTTGAATCAGATTATCCATTAAATACCACATAACCTCATGGTACAAAATCACCATTGCTGTTTTTTCATCACTTATATTATATTGGGTTGCTATATTGCTGCAATTACTTTTAAGTTCAGAAGAAATGGAGTCAACCAGCTTTTTGATAATGTGATGAAAACGGTCTTGCTGTTTTTTTATAATAGGAAATTGTATATCCCCGTTACTGTTTGTCAAGCCATAAGGTATGAGTTTAGAAATAAGTTGTGGATTGTTTATTTTCCCAAATTTGGATATTTCTTCAGCACTTTCATCCATCGTTTTACTGCTTGGTGAGACTTCGCTGTTGAGATAGGTTAGTATAAAATTCATATCACCAAAGCCATTTGTTCCGAATTTAAGGTCTTTGCGTGGCTCATATAAAACCCAGTAGCAACCACTCCAACCAGCATGGTTGTTTATCTCATCGAATAAGACCAGTTTAGTCCACATCCTACCATCCAAAAGATATGAAAACACCAATGAGAGTGCGTTATTTTCAAATCCCATCTCCTTGATTGTATGTACGAGAGAGACAAAATCACTCTTAGTGTTTGAATACATAGATTTCGCAATCTCCTTACTGATATTTCTTAAAGAGGTTGTCTGTTCTTCGTCAAGAATAGGAATTGTGCATTTCCATTTTCCTTTGGTTCTGTCAATTAGTCCTCCTACTTCCAATAATAATAATTGGCTGTCAGAACACTTAACTCCCATTTTAAGAAGTTCATTTAGGGTGTGAGGCGTTCGTAGATTATATATTATTTCCCAATTATTATCTGCAAGAACATAGTCTTCCGGTTGATGTCCACTTACAGCAACGAATTGCGTAGCTTCCCACTTCTCATAAGCTCGGACATTAGTCTGAGCTTGTATTCTTGGTAATGAGATTGATAGCAAAAAGATTGTTAAAACAGAAAGTTTGAATTTGTTCATCATAATAAATTTAATTTATAATTCAGTGTTTACGTATATTTTTCCGAAAGTTTTTGCTCGTCACGTATCCGGCATAGCTCCCGATGTACTTTGGACCCGTAAAAATCTACTGACCCACGATTTGTGTTATAAATGTGTCATATATAAAAGAAAAAGGAGCTAAGTTTATCACTTAACTCCTTCATTTTTACCAGTCGGGGTGACTGGATTCGAACCAGCGACCACACGCCCCCCAGACGCGTACTCTAACCGGGCTGAGCTACACCCCGAATTGCGGATGCAAAGGTAGTGCTTTATTTTTAATCTGCAAATAAATCACTGTAAAAATATAAGTGAGTATCTTCTATGGTTATCGTATATATCTTATTATTAATGAAATATGGCTGTATTGAAAATTGCTATTTAGACAATGTTCTAAATAACTCCAAGGCTGTTTCGGGGGCTGTTTGGTATCCTACACAGTGCAAAATAGATGCAAAAAGCCCCGACTTATAGCAATAAAAAGCGTCTAATCATCCCGAAATCTTAATCAAACCTTAATCGAACCTTAATCGAAAAACAGGACGAACAAGTGGGATGCAAATAGATTGCAAAGTTAATGTAGGTTAAAGTTTGTCCCAATTTCGCAATGTTTTAAGGAACCTTCCTTGTTGAGCCGTTGCAATGATGTAGTTTTAATCATCGGAATTATCTACCTTTGCATTGAGCGAGAGTGAAGCTCTATACTTTATTCCTATGTAAAGTATAAAATAATTTCGTCGGCCATATAACTAAAAAAAAGAGCAAAATCATGGCAAGGACAAAAATCGTGCTTTTTAAAAGCAACATTAGAAGGGACGGAAGCTGCCCCGTCTGTTTAAGGGTAGCAAAAGAGGACAAAACAAAGTACATCGACTTGCAATTGTCGGCAACGAAAGGGCAATGGGACGAATTGGCATCCCGATTTAAAAAAGACAAGCGTGTCAATCCTAACTACGAAAATTACAATGCGTTGCTGAACCGTTATGAAGTCCGAAAGGATGAAATCCTACAAAAGTTCATGGAGGAACGGGTAAACTGGACGCTTAACCAGTTCGAGGAGGAGTTCCTTGGTATGTCAAAGCAGGGTAAGGTTTATGACTACTTCATGCGACAGGTGGAAAACCTAAAAGCCACAAGGCATATCGGTAATGCAAAAGTCTATGAGCGTACTTTGCATATGCTGGCAAAGTATGACGACAAGATTGAGGAACGGCTGTTTTCCGAGTTGGATGTAAAGTACATCAATCGGTTTAACCTTGAAATGGAAAAAGACGGCTGTTGTGGAAACACCCGTAAATACTACCTCAAAACATTGAGGGCAGTTATAAACAAGGCGATAAAAGAGCGTGAAGCCTCATCAAACACCTATCCTTTCGGTAAGGGTGGCTTTGAAATCGGTAAGCTGGCAGAGGAAACAGCCAAACGCTACCTTTCACCACATGATTTGGAGCTGATAAAAAACTCGCCTCAACAAAATCCTGTATTGGAGTTGTCCCGTAGGGTGTTCCTGTTTTCCTATTTATGTTTCGGTATGAGTTTTATAGATGAAGCCATGCTGACTAAAAACAATATTGACACGTTTGGGACAGAGGAGCATATCGTTTATAAAAGGCAAAAGACACAGAACGCTAAAAATGCAAAGCCTATAACAATACCCGTAACTCCTGCCATACGAGAGCAGTTGGAATGGTTTAAGGCAAATACTACTTTAACAGGCAACTATTTGCTGCCAATAATAACAAGGGATTATGAGGGGGAACAACTGTATGACCATATCCGTAGCCGTTACAAACGTATAAATGACGGTTTAAAGCAATTAGGCAAGTTGCTCCATATCCGTATGAACCTGACCACCTATGTCAGCCGTCATACAATGGCCATGACCTTACAAGGTAATGATGTCCCCCGTGAAATTATCAGCCAAGCGTTGGGGCATCGTAATCTTACAACGACAAACGTATATCTTGACAGTTTTTCAACAAGCGTATTAGACAGAGTAGCTAAAATCCTTTAATTATGAGTATGGCAATAAATATGCCTTTGGGCGGCTTGATAGACAAGTCGCTCAAAGGGGAAGCCCGTTTTGCGCATGAGGAATGGTTGCGCACCTATGTAAAAAGACTGACGAATGGTAATAAGACAAAGCTAAAACAGGCTTTGAATGAGGTAGATGAGGCTATAAACCAATGGCGGGACGGCTTCTTCATATCCACTTATGATGAAAAGCTGTCAGCCGTCCGACAAGGCAAACTGAACATGGGCAGCCAAGAGTTGGAAGACATCTATAACGAGGAAACCTATTTGCAAAAAGAGGGTAAAACAGGTTTGGTTGCAGATTTCTTGTACAATTCCATAGCTCAATACGGTTTTATCAATGAACACCACCGTGATGCAATAGAGAGCGCATGGCTGTTTCACGACATGGAGTTTTTACAGCAGCAATGGGAGTATTACGCTTTGGCTCAAATAAGGTCGTTACGGGCAGTCATTGTTTCCATGCTGGGAACAGTACCAACGACACCCGAAACCGAACCACAGAACACCAAAAGAGAGCCAAAACGGATAGAAGATTATCCCGAAGTGTTTGATATTACACTTTGTTGTGAGCTTACGAACTATGCAAAGGACACTATTTACAAGTGGACCCGTACCCGTGAAATACCTTGTCATCGTTCCGGGACAAACGGGCGCAAACTCGTGTTTAAGCGTGACGAAATCGTAGCGTGGATGACTGCCCGAAAGCAGGAAACCAAGGAGGAATTTATAAAACGAATGGAAAGCCAGTTGGCTGCGCGGCTCCGTAAATAGTTAATATGCTTTATTATGTATAACTTTCTATATACATTCCAATCTCACAGCCATGTATGACAAAATCAAATTAATGCTATATGACCTGCCAACAGGGTACGACTGGCAAACAGTCCTGCAACGTACAGTTGTAAAGGACTATTTTGCCAATGGTACAGGTGGTAAGGGGTATTGGCTTGGACGTAGGGTCATAGCCACAGAAACGTATGTATCGTTCGAGGGCAGTCTTCCTAAATGTCTATGGGGACATAATCTAAAGACCTTGTCGTTACAACAGGTCAAATGGCTTATAATGAAGTTGAGCAAGGACTTGGGTGTACCTATGTATAAGGCAGTGGTGGAGTCTGCGGAGTTTGCACATAACTTTAGCATGACAGAGCCTCCTATTATGTATATGCAGAAGTTGGACGCCATGAAGAAATTTAGACCTAATGAGTGGAATGGTACTAAGTACATAGAGGACGAAGAAGTGCGTTGCAAGTTTTATGACAAGATACAGGAGGCAAAGAAGAAACGTGAGTTGCCTAAATATGGGAGAGAGAACTTGCCGAGGAACTTATTGAGGTACGAGGTAACATTTAGCACCAAAGGACTGAGTAGGTTGTTTGGCAGGGATATAGTAGCAGAGGAGCTTTGGAGTAAACAGGTATTTTGGACGCTGGTTGCAGAGTGGTTTGGATATTATGAGGATATGGTGAAACTGCCTAATGACTGTTGGGATGTGGATTACCGTATTTTTGAGAGCGCCAAGGACTTTGCCAAGTGGTGTATTTGTATAGCAAATGCCGACCAAAACCTGTCTTATTATGTGAAGCATGTCCTTTTTAAACTTCGGGCAAATCCGCAGCCATCCGACCGTGTCCTACATGGGCAAATACAAAAGAAAATCCAAGAAGCGTTGGAGTGGGGCAAAAAGCATCTGACTCTCCCTAACCTGACCTTGGAACTGACAGGCAAAATAGAACAATATCTTGCTGGGCTGTTGGAGCAGTCAGCAGACGGTATGAGCATCGCAGAGGAACGACGAATATTCAATACAGCTTGTTAGTTCTCTCTCTAATCAATTAAGGCTTGGTAATCATCAGAGGGTGTAAACTCTACTTCCCTAAGTTTACTCTTCGGGTGATTATCAAGCCTTATCTTTTAATAGAGGGGTCTATTGGTCGTGCGCAGCCAAAAACTTATCAGATACAATAAAAGTATTCGGTGGGGTGTAATAATGGCTTAAACGCTCTAATACGAGGTTGTTTAATTCTATGTGATAAGGTGGTTATGCTCGGTCGATAGAATGAATACAGGTTGTAAGTAAAGAGGATGTAACACTCTCAAATCTTTATTGTATGATGATAAACTTATGTAATGACAGGGTATTATGTCATAGAGGGCTTGCAATGTAGAGGGCGAAAATGTCATGCAGCACCTGAAAACGAGTGGAATGTAATCGAATGGTAAGGTCTGTTTGAGGTCGTGGATATGATGATGAGGCTGTTTCGAGGTGTCTGCAAAAGTTTAGACACTCTGATATGTAACAACCTCATTGGAGTTCCCTCTCTAAAATCTTGTGAACTATCAATAAATGAGTAAATTTGTTCCACGACATCCCTAAAAACGTTTGTAGAACGCTGGATTTTAGTTATATTTGTCCCGCTAACAGGTTAAAGACCTGTTGGTGACATATTAATTAAAGGATGCGTTTAGCTTTATCCCGTATTTAGAAATCTGGACAATTTCGAACCACACGGGGATAGACGATACAAACGTTCATGCTAATCTTGTATATATCAGTGATATATATGGCTTGGCGTGGGGTGTCGTTTTATCTCGTGTGGTGGGTTTGTCCAGAACCTCTAAAGACAGATAATTCTAACAGCCTCACGCTATCTTTTTATATAAACCTTTCCTGTTGAGGCTGTGGGGAGCAAATCTACGATATTATGAAAAGAGTTTTATTAGTTTGGGTCTTGTTAGTTGTTTCCGTTACTTGTTTTTGTCAAGGAGGGGGCATTTTAGGATATAAAATGACTGATGTAAAATTCGGGAACAATTATTCGTCCACTACAAGCAAGGTTAATTTCGTAAATAAGGGGCAAGGAGTATATACTATTGACGGGATAAGCAGGGATGGGAAAGAGGATGTTTTTTCCGCAACATTGCAATATGTTGGGATGTTTGAGGGAGAGTATAAGTATAAAGGTATATTGGCATATAAATTAGAGCTATATTCAAATGTCGTTGTATATACACCTCATAAATTGAGTACATATACAACTGTTGGGAATGACCTTCCTTCTAAAAATGTGATAGAGTTTTATATCTATGAAAAGAATGGGCTGGGTGATGTTAGTTTTAAAACAATATTCCAATTGACATTTCCACATTACTGATATATGTAGTAAGGCTTCTAACGTAGCGTCTAAGGCATGGGTAGGGCGATAGCTGTCCTACCCTGTTTGTTATAATGGGTTTATCTCTAATAGAGGCATTAACGAATGCTTGTAAGAATTGTTATGCAATAATGCAAAATCCACATGACAAAAGGCAATAATCGGATTAAATAAACCAAGTTTCCCGAAAACCTTATTCGTAGGATATTCGCAGGTAAAAAATAAGGAGTTAAGTGTTAGCTTAACTCCTTGATTTCTATATTGTTGTAATTTTATTATCGGTAATCTTATTCAATTCCCCCAGACGCGTACTCTAACCGGGCTGAGCTACACCCCGAATCGTTGTTTTTCGTGTGCAAAGGTACGTATTTATGGGGATTGTGCAAATTTTCGGCCCTCTTTTTTTGTGTTAATCGTGATATTTCTTGTGATTGTTTTGTTAATGTATTGTATATTAAGATTTTACATTGTAAAATAACGATGAAACTATTTGTATTTGTTAGTGCAGAGTTATCTTGAATGTTTTAGGAAAGTTTTAGGGAAAAGACGTGCCGGAAAAGACTGATATATTTCTTCCTAACGAATGTTAAATTGTTGATTTTTTTATATACCACTCGTTCGTTGTTTGGAAAATAATCGTATATTTTTGCTGCACAATAAATGTTGAACTTAAAATAAATAATAATATGGCAACTTTTAAAGTGCTTCTTCATGCTTCTAATAAAAGAAAGAACGGGACTTATCCCGTATCTTTGAGAATAATAAAAAATCTGAAGGTAAAGTATATCTCACTTGGGCTTTATGCAAGAAGAGAGGAGTGGGATGATGATTGTGAACGTTTTAAATGTGACAAACGTGTCTGTCCTAATTATAAGGAATATAATGCGAGAATATTACAATTGTTGGCTCGTGCACAAACTGTCGAACGTGATTTTGAGTATGACAAAATAGATTGGACTTTGAATCAGTTTGAAGATGCCTTTCTTTATAAAAGTAAACAAGGTAAATTTCTTGATTTTGTACGTCTGCGTATTACTGAAATGAAAGATACTGGGCATATTGGAAATGCCAAGGTATGGGAACGTGTTGTTTATAATCTGCGCTTGTTTGACAAGCGTCTGTCTGCACGTTATTTTCAAGAAATAGATTTGAAGTATGTAAACGGCTACAATCAGTTTATGGAAAAAAGAGGTTGGTGTGGTAATACTCGCAAACATGAATTGAAGACGTTGCGTGCTATGTTGAATAAGGCTATCTCTTTAAAGGAATGTTCTCCTACTACTTATCCTTTTGGTAAGGGTGGCTTCTGTATTTCTGCCTTGGAAGAAGAAACCCGTAAAAGGTATTTGCCTCAGGAATATCTGTCAAGCCTGATGAACTGTAAGTTTGAGAACAAGCCTCGTGAAGTGGCAAGACGTCTGTTCCTGTTCTCTTATTTTTGTTATGGGATGAGCTTCATTGATATGGCAAACTTGAAAAAGGAAAATATCAAGATGGAGGGTGGAGTGGAACATATTGTGTATAAGAGACACAAGACTGAACACAGCAAGAATGCCAAATTTATTAGAATACCGGTAACTGATGAATTAAGAAATCTTCTATCATGGTTTAAAGAAAATACTGTCCTTATTGGCGACTGTCTTCTACCTTTGGTTTCGAAAGATTATAATGGTGAGCAACTGTATGATCACTTACGTAGAAGATTGGCACGTTATAATGACCGTCTAAAAGAAATAGGCGAGGAGCTTGGCTTCACAGAAAAGTTGACGAGTTATGTAAGCAGGCATTCCATGGCTATGACTTTACAAGCTGACGGTGTTTCCCGTGAAATGATAAGCCAAGTGATGGGACATAAGGATTTGGAAACGACTAATACCTATTTGGACAGTTTTGGTGATGCTGAAATAGAGAGAGTTACGATTGGTGCTTTGTATAAAAATAGAGTGATTTTATGAATAAAAATAACATGTAGATTATGAAAAAAAAAGACTTTAAAAAAGAACTTATCAGCCCTAATTATAGAGTTGATAATAATGTGATGCGCAGGTATATGCGTGAAGTTTTTGTTTCGAAAGAAATGATTGAGCAGGAAATTTCCGAAGTTGAATCACTTATAAAAGCCCGTTATGAAAGGCACGGGATAATAACAATGGAGGATAATCTTCAATGTTTACGAACTGGTAATGGTTTTGAATTGATAGAGGGGGTTAAACAGTCTCTTACCTATATTCGTGAAGAACTGAATAAATATAGACGGAATTTTGCTGACGATTTGACCTTTTGGTCTGAGGTAGAGAAAGATTGGGATAATCTGCCTTATTTGTTGATGGATTTGAACGAAATTGAGAATTTTAACCTGAGTGTTTATCTCGTTGAATTAAGGTTGTGGCTGGAGAAATATTCTAATATTCCTAAAAAGAAAAAAATGTTGGTGACAATGAATAGTAGATATGATGAAGAAACTTTGAAAAATGTATATAATTTTTTAAAAACTACTGTTTATTGGGCTAGTGAAAATGTCAGTTGTCGCGATTTTTTGAGGATATTTAAAACCTCGTCAGTTGACGGTATAAAAAAGATTCGTATTCGAAATCTGCGGGGGTGTAAGGCTTTTGTTAGACTCTTGGTTGATTCTTTGGTAGGAACTTTTGATGCTAAAATAGTTAATTTGTGCTTTTGTGATGAAGAGAATAAATCTTTGAATGTACAGATTCATAATACAGCATCTGGAAAATATGCAATAGAGTTGAAGAGATTACTTTCTAAGGATAATAAGGTTAAATAGTCTATATTTTGCGCATGCGTTTTCTGCTTATAAGAGCCTGATACTTAATTGTATCGGGCTCTTTTTGTATATGTATATAGTTGCGCAAATGTGATTTTTTTGTTTGAATACTACTGTATAATTTTGCTGTTGTTTTAAAAAAAAACTTATGAAAAAAACACAAATAACTGACCTCTCAATGGACGAGCTGAAGCAAATATTAAGTGAAGTAATGAACGAGTGTATGAATACAAATGGGTCATCAGATTCTGATATAATCGGGATAGATGAAGTCTGTAAAATGACAGGTATGTCGAAGCATACAATTTATAAGAAGACCTCTAATAGAGAAATCCCCTTTTATAAATCGACTTTGGGCAGACGGAGTGTCTTGCGTTTTGTCCGTTCTGAGATTAGGACCTGGATATTAAGACATCGGATAGGAACGGTTGATGAATTCTTGGAGGAACAAGATGGTGTATAATAAGTAATATAATATTAGTAATTTAAGAATATATCATTATGTATGACACATTAAAATTTATTCTTTTGGAAAAGGACTTGGGTAATAAGGTCTGTTTTATAGAGGAGGTTTCTTGTAGACTGACTGATGTGAAATACTATAATAATAGGGTGGTAGGTCGTATTAAAAATATGCAGGTAGATATAAGGGGCACTACTTTAATTGTGGAGGGTAGTCTAACAAAATGGTTTTTGGGTAATAATTATGAAAGGTTTTTATTGTTGTGGGAAATTAGATCAGCGATAAGGAGTTTGGGTTCTGCTCTTGGAGTTCCGATAGAAAAGGCTAAGGTTAGTAGAATTGATATTGCTTTTAATTTTAGGGTAAGTTATGTGCCTTGGTTGTATTTGACTAAATTACTTTATTTTGATAGTTATCATCGTTCGAATATAGAAAAGGAGACTCTCTATTTTGACAAGTATGATTGTCAGCTTGTGTTTTATGACAAGATGAATGAATTAAAAAGTTGTGGTGCGAAAGAAACGGAAAATTTGAATTTGTTAAGATATGAGTTCCGTTTTAAAAAGGTAACGAAATTGTTTGGTGAAGTAAGGGGCAGTTGTTTGTATGATTCTGATTTTTGTTTGTTATTGTTGGAGAAATGGTATAGATGCTATATGGATATTGATAAGCAGGTAGAAGAGGTTGGTCTGAAATTTACAGGTGTAAAGGATATGAAGGAATCTTGTGTTGCCTTGTGTATGTCTGAAATAAATATGTTCGATGCGATTGAAGAGGCTTTTACAAAGAAAGAGATAAACAGTGCTGTTAAGTTTGCTGTCCTGCAAGAGTTAAGGAGAATAAGAAGTATTTATTTGGATAATGAAAAAGTACCTTTAATAAATGAGTTGACGCGAAAGATAGAGAATACCTATGTAATGTTGAAAAGGCGATATAATGTTTCTCCTGCTTCTTAATAGGTTGCATAATAATGTATCGTGAAATAATCGTTTTTATTCGTTTTTTGATATGGTATTTATTAAAGGTGGATTGTAATTAGTAGTAAATCATAATTGTGCAAAAAAACGCTTATTTACAATCTTTCTGCTTATGTTGGTGAAATGTCATGGATAGAAGATTTTCTTGCAACGTTGAAACAAACGAAATATCGTTTACAACTTCATTAAAATTTGTAAGATAGTCCTATTAGATAATTCCTGTCCATTTGATTGGACTGAGGAGCTCTATTTAAGGACTATCTTAAATTGGATAAACGAAGATAAAGGAATATGGTTAGCGAAAATTTTGATATAGAATTTCAAAGTGGATTTGATGAACTGATGAAAGCTCGTAGTGGTTATTATAAAGATAACTCTATGAATAGACATTTAGGTCGAGTTGGTGTGCCTTATGGCAGTAAGAAAAACTTTATTGACGATGAACTTGTTAAATTTAACGATAGATTTAATAAGGAGCTCGATAGATATAAAAATGGAGAGATGAATGTAAATGAAGTTGTTCATCTTGGTAGAGCAAAAGGTATATTAGCTGAATTTGTTCATAGTGAAAACCCTATCGTTTTGAGACAAAGAGTTATTTCAAAAGGAATTAGGAAGAAACACAATGTTGATATTGAACAAATAAAAAATTTACCTATTCTTATTTCTGATCCTCTAATGATTTTTAAAAGAGAAGAAAGAGATTCATATAGTGTTTTAGTTAGATCTAAAGATAATGACGGTAAGAATATATTTGTAGCAGTTCATTTTAATCAATATAATCCAAGTCAACAGGATAAAGATAAGGGAATTTTGATTGTTGATGATATCAAATCGTTTCACGGAAGAGATATTGAAAATATAATCTCACCTATCGTAGAAAATAAATCTTTAGTATGGATAAATAAAAAAGATAGTCTTGAATTATTGTCCTCAGCAAAGTCAACCCCGCAGTACAATGATATTCAAGACTATCTTTCTGATGCTGTAAATATCATAAGAAAATTTGAGAATGCCAACAAAAAGGACAACGAGTTAAATATAATTAAAGATAAATTAAAAAAAAGTAGTTCATCTAAACTGCAGTCCAATTCCGCAGACGTTAGAGGAACTACTTTAAAAAAGAGCTCGACTATATTTGATGGACCTAATAGTTCTAATAATATGGACTCGGCAAGGCACAATCCCTTAATAAGCTCCAGCGCTCTTTCACTGCCTAAAGATACGACTAATACGAATGATATGCAACAATTTATGGACGAAATTATAGAAAAGAGTAAGAAAGGTGCACCTATTGGTACAGAGAGGACCTACAGTAATGGTAAGACTTATATTAGGGCTAATTTATTGGAATAACGATGTTTATATTCTTATTTTTTCTGTGTGGTAAACAGTTTTTCTTGTTTTATACAAAATTATGTAATAAATATTTGGATGGTCAAAAATAATTAAATATACTTGTTTTATGATTATGTAAATGACACTATAATAGATAGTTATATATGGTATATGATTATAGTAACAGACAAATATTATGATTATGGAGACTAAGAATAAGGGTTTTGATACTGGTATAGCAAGTGAGTATTTGGTACTGTCTATGTTGTACCGTCTTGGGATAGATGCTTATATGACATTGGGGAATAAGAAAAGTGTAGATATTTGGATAAAGAATGATGACGACTTTGCCATTGAAATAGATGTAAAGTCTGTTCGTGAATATGATTCTATTCCTGTCGGTAATGTGGAAGCTAAGGATAATCGTTATATTGTCTTTGTAATATATAATAAGAAGTTTGACTTTAAAGATGTTCCTACACTGCCTGAATTTTATATTGTCCCAAGTAAATATGTGGTAGAGAATAGAACAAAATATGCCTTAAAAGGTGGTGGAGAACGTTTTAACATCTTTAAAAAGGATATAAAGGACTATATCAATCGTTGGGATTTATTGAAAAAAAGGTGATAGTTATCAATTATTAGTATAAATCTATGAAGAAAGAAGAAAAACGTCCAGTTCACCCCCGTTGGAATGATACAAGTGGTATAAGTATCATTTATACTCCTACTGAAGAAGAGAGAAAAAAAGCAACTGAAAAGATGGTCGATACTGCGATTAGAAATATTGAGAAGTTTCATGCTGACAAGAATAAGCAAAATATAAAAGACTTGAAGAGTTGTCAGAAAGATTATTTGCAAGAAGAAAAGGAACTTCAACGGAAAATTTCTCTTGGGATGAAAAAGTACAGAGAGAAATTGTCAAAAGAATATATGGAAATTGGGCATGAAATAGAGTTGTCTTTGGCAGAGCAACATATAATTAGTGTCTTGGATAAATATATAGAAGAAGGTAATTTTGATATGGTAGAACAGTATATGTTCTATATGTTTAGAGATTACGGGATTGACTTGCTTGAAAATTATGAGGTGGCAGACAGAGTTGAATATATAAAGAGAATTCTGCCTAGTTTGATAGATATAAAGATGAGAAAATCTATTTTAGAAGAAATCACAGAAATGATTGCCAATGATATTGAAGATATTAAATCTCTAATTGAGACGAAGATGGGGCTGTTTATATTGGAAAAGAAAATAGCTTCTCAATAGATATTGGATTTAATTACGAAAAATAGAATGCCGTTTGACTATTTTGTTGAATGGCATTTTTTTTATATATGGTTTGCCACTATAAGGAAGATAATATTGTGTGTTCTGAATGTATGGGGATTTACATTAAAGAACCGCGTTGTATATAATGGTCTGTTTTGTTGTCCACGGTTAAAGAATGTCCGACCTTTATAGTAAATAAAAAAGCTATAAAGTTATGAATGTTTTAGACGTTGATTTGTATCAATTTGAGTTAGTTTATAGGGATTGTTTTAGGAAAGTTGTACAGAAAAAAGAAAAAGGAGTTGAACTGATTGTTCTAACTCCTTGTATATCTGTAAGTTGTATTAAGTTCTTGAATATAAGCTCTTTGGTTCCCCCAGACGCGTACTCTAACCGGGCTGAGCTACACCCCGAATTGCGGATGCAAAAGTACGTCTTTATTTTGAAATAGCAAATACTTCTGTGATTTTTTATTGCCTTTATTTTACCTTTATTTTAAAATTCGCTGTTTATCAGTGCTTTCTTATTGTTAAATAAATCTGAAATAGTAGGTGATTGCAATATCCGGCCGGAAAAACAGATGATTCTTTGGGGCATATTACCTTTTTTTTGTTTATTTATATTAGCTTTGCCATTTCCCAAAAGCAGTTATAAACCGTATAAACAATATATTTGATGATGGATATACCTAAATTGCGCTTGTTGAACCAGCAGTTGGCGAATCCTTTGTTTCATTCTCCGAAAGAGTTGGTGTCCTGGATGGGAGCTGTCCAGGCACAGGATTATGCAATGGCTAAATGGGCGGTGGGTATGCGCCTGGCTTCGGCCACTGTCCGGACGGTGGAAGAAACGTTGCAGAAAGGAGAGATTTTAAGAACGCACGTAATGCGCCCTACGTGGCATCTGGTGGCGGCAGAAGATATTCGTTGGATGCTGAAGCTCTCTGCCCGGCGTATAAAAGCTGCCAATGAGGCATACGCCAAAGGCAGGGAAGAGATATCCGAGGAACTTTACAGTAAAAGCAATCGTGCATTGGAAACGATTCTTGCCGGAAAGAAAAGGCTGACCAGGCTGGAAATAGCGGAACACTTCCGGCATTCGGGGCTGGTGGCGGACAACTATCATATGACCCGCTTTATGGTACGGGCGGAAGTGGAAGGCATCGTTTGCGGAGGAGAGTCTAAAGGCGGAAAGCATGCTTACATGCTTCTGGAAGAGTGCGTGCCATCTGTGCCGGACATAACGAAGGACGAGGCTCTGGCACGTTTGGCAAGGAATTATTTCCGTAGTCATACCCCTGCCACTTTACAGGATTTTGTGTGGTGGTCCGGACTATCCGTAACGGAAGCGAAACAAGGTATATACCTGATAGGCAGTGAACTGACGGAAGAGCAGTGGAAAGGGCAGACCTGGTATCTTCATGAGTCCGGCAGGACCCGCGGCAGCATAAAAGGGCATATACGGTTTCTGCCGCCGTACGATGAACTGCTGCTGGGTTATAAAGACCGGACGGATGTGCTCCCTTCCGAACACTATTCCAAAGCTTTTACGAGGAACGGACTGTTCTTTCCGGTAATACTTTACGAAGGGCAGATTGTTGGGAACTGGGACAGGAAGGTTAAAAGAAACGGATGCGGCCCGGGGTGTTCTCTCTTCCGGCAGGAAAGCCGCATAGATGAGGCTTTATTGGACAAAGCACAACAGCAGTATATGCAGTTTTTGGGAAAGTGAGGGATTTATACCCCCATACATTCCCGGTAAAAGTCGAACACCTCGAAAATCGTTTCTTTGTCCGCCGTCTGGTTCAGGCAGATATCGCCTACCTCTTTCAGCAGCGTGAAATTGATGATGCCGGCAGTGTTTTTCTTGTCATGTAACATCAGTTCGTAAAGGCTGTCGTATTGCTTGCAGCTAAAGGCGAAAGCACCGTAATTCTCTTTGATAAATTGGATGGTCTGGCGCATTTTATCTTTAGGAAAGCCGGCTTTGAGGTAGGAGAGGTAAAGTTCGCACACAAGTCCCCACGCCACGGCATAACCATGCAGTACCGGACGGTTTTCGGCCAGGGCAAGACTCTCGAAAGCATGTCCTATGGTGTGTCCCAGATTGAGCGCCTTGCGTATGCCGTGCTCTTTGGGGTCTTGTTCCACAATATCTTCCTTTACCTGTACGGAGCGCCCTACCATTGTCCTGAGTGCGGAGTAGTCTATGTTTTCTGTATCGAAAGACAGCAGTTCCGCCAGATGGTCGGAAGTGCTGATGAGTCCGTGCTTCAACATTTCGGCATAGCCGGAGAAAAAGTTGCGGGCATCGAGGCTGCGCAGGAACCCGGTTTCCAGCAAGACGGAGGAAGCAGGGGCGAAGACACCGATTTCATTCTTCAGTCCGTTGAAGTTGATGCCTGTTTTTCCGCCTACGGATGCGTCTACCATGGCAAGCAGGGTGGTAGGGATGTTGATGTATGCAATGCCGCGTTTGAAAGTGGCAGCCGCAAAGCCGCCGAGGTCGGTGACCATTCCGCCGCCCAGGTTTATCAAGAGCGAATGGCGGGTGGCTCCCTGTTCGCTCAGAGCCTGCCACACGGAAGCCAGCGTCTCCAGATTTTTGTGCACGTCTTCTGCTCCGATAATGATTTCGGCGGCATTTTCCAGTGCGGGGATGCTTTGCAGTTGCGGCAGGCAAAGGCGGTGTGTATGTTCGTCGGTAAGGATGAAAAGCTTGTCGTGAGGACATTTTCCGATGGCATGCGTCAGGTCGTTTTCCAACTCCTTGCAGAGGATTACTTCTTGTTTACTCATTTGACTTATTACGGATTAGAAGTTGTAAATTATGGAAGGGAGCATTGCTCTCTTTATTTATTATGCTACAAAGATAGTTCTTTCAACAATAAAACGTTATCTTTGTTTCCGAAAATCTATGTATTTGTAAGGTGTCCGCACCGTAACCTTTAATTTGTATGTAAGAAAATGAGAGCTTTACTTCCCGTATACTGCCGTCCGTTGGGCTATTTCGTAATTGCGCTGGCCTTGTTCCTTCCGTTCCTGATGATGCTGACGGGCAGGGTTACAGATGCCAATCTGCTGTTTTATAAAGAGTGCTCCAAACTCCTGATGATGCTGGGGGCATTGATGATACTCTTTGCGCTGACGAAAGGCGAATGCAAGGCGACAGAGGAGATACGCAACAAAGCCACGCGCAATGCGATGTTCCTTACCGTGCTCTTTATTTTCGGAGGCATGCTGTACAGGGTGGCGCAGGGCGATATTATGTCCGTCGATTCTTCTTCTTTCCTGATATTCCTGATTATGAACGTCCTCTGCCTTGAATTCGGCATAAAGAAAGCGACCGTGGACAACCTGTTCAAGCGGAATAACCGGTAATTAAACAAAATCATTCTGTAACCCGTTAAACCTTTTGCCCGTACTTTTGTCAAAAGAATCAGTTACAAATAAACAGTGTTGATTATTTAGAAGACAGGGCATGAAAAAAATTATCACTGCGGCGGTGCTGTTGCTGGCAACGGCATTGTCTGCTTTTTCACAAACCAAAAACATCACCGTATCCGGCCGCGTGCTTGAAGACACGAACGAGCCTGCGGTGCAAGCTACCATTCAATTGCTATCGTTGCCGGACAGCGCTTATGCAGCCGGTGTTGCCACTACGGGAAACGGCTACTTTACCCTGCCGAAGGTGAATGCGGGGAAATATGTGCTGAAAGTTTCCTATATAGGTTTTAAGAATAAGTTTCTACCGCTGCATCTCTACGCCAACGTGCGCAATAAAAATGTGGGTACGATAACGCTCGAAACGGATGCCATTATGCTTGCCGAGGCTGTGGTAGTGGCGGAAGCGCCGCAAGTGCAGGTGGTGGAAGATACGCTGATGTACAGTTCCTCTGCCTATCGCACGCCGGAAGGGGCGATGCTGGAAGAACTGGTGAAGAAACTGCCCGGTGCGGAAATCGATGATGATGGCAATGTGACGATTAACGGTAAGGAGCTGAAGAAAATCATGGTGGACGGCAAAGAGTTCTTCGGGGGCGATATAAAGACGGGCTTGAAGAACTTGCCGGTGGATATAATTGATAAACTGAAAACTTACGATAAGAAGTCCGACCTGGCACGCATCACCGGTATAGATGACGGTGAAGAGGAGACGGTGCTCGACCTTACCATAAAGAAAGGTATGAATAAGGGGTGGTTCGGCAATGCGGATGTGGCTTATGGTACGGAAGACCGTTATATGGCACGCATGATGGTAAATTACATTGTCGATAAGACGCAATTCTCTTTGATTGGTTCTGCCAATAATGTCAACGACCAGGGGTTCTCCGGTGGCGGCGGCGGTCCGCGCTGGCGCAGGAACAACGGTTTGGTAGCCACGAAAACACTGGGAGCGAACTTTGCGACGGAGACTTCAAAACTGGAGCTCGACGGTAGTGTCCGCTATGATTATAAAGGTGCGGACATTATCAGTACCAACTCTTCGGAACGTTTCCTGCAGAACGGAAGTTCATACTCCAATTCGAACGCTGTCAACAAGAACAAGAATTCGGATGTCTTTGCCAACTTCCGTCTGGAGTGGAAGCCGGATTCGATGACGAATATCATTTTCCGTCCTAACTTCTCTTACGGCAAGACAAACGGTACTTCCGGTTCGGAATCGGGAACATTCAACTCGGACCCGTATAGCCTGATTGCCAACCCGAACGATTTTCTCGACTTCGACAAGCTGGAAGACGACCCTTTGGAAAATATCCGTGTCAATGCAACGAATGATGCTTCTCTGACCAAAAGCAAAAGCATTTCGACGTCCGCCACGCTGCAACTCAACAGGAAGCTGAATAACCGCGGACGTAACATAACCTTCCGCGGACGCTTTAGCTACGGCGACAACGACAACGACCAGTACAGGCAGTCGGAAACCCGCTATTACCAGATATTGAACGCGTTGGGCGGAGACTCCGTGCTGTATCGCAACCAGTATATCACAACACCTACCAACAATTATAATTATAGCGCCCAGGTTACGTACAGCGAACCGATTGCACGCGCCACTTTCCTGCAGTTCAGCTATCAGTTCCAATACAAGTACAGCGAGAGCGACAAGACCACATTCGATATGCTGGACTATCCGGAGTGGGACATCAACGGGCCTTTGCCGTCCGGATACGAGTCGCATGCCGTGGATAGCCTGGGCAAATATGCGGAGTACAGATACTACAACCACGATGCGTCCGTGTCGTTGCGCTTCATCCGTGAGAAGTATCAGTTGAGTGCGGGGATGTCTTTCCAGCCGCAGCATTCGGTATTGTCCTATAAGCGCGGGGATTATATGATTGATACGGCCCGAAACGTATTCAACTTTGCCCCGAACATTGATTTCCGTTACCGTTTTTCTAAAGTGAGCCAGTTGCGTTTTATGTATCGTGGACGCAGCAGTCAGCCGGGCATGGAGAACCTGCTGCCTATTGCCGACAACTCGAATCCGCTGAACATCAGAGTCGGAAATCCGGGACTGAAGCCGGCATTTACGCACAATATGCGCCTCTTCTACAATACTTATAATGGGGAGTTGCAGCGCGGAATGATGACACATCTCAGCTTCTCGACCACGCAGAACAGCATCAGCAACAGTACGGTGTACAACGAGCAAACCGGCGGACGGACCACTACGCCCAAGAATATCAACGGCAACTGGAGCGCTTTCGGTATGTTCGGATTCAATACGGCGTTGAAGAACAAGAAGTTTACGGTAAACTCTTTTTCGCAACTCAGATACAATAACAACGTGGCTTTCCTATACGATCAGAATACGAAACAGGATAACAAGAATACCACTACCGAACTTATGCTGAGCGAGCGGGTGAACGGGGCCTACCGCAACGACTGGTTTGAATTCGGAGTGAACGGTTCGGTTTCCTATACGGCAGAGCGCAGCAAATTGCGCCCGGAGAATAACCAGAATCCCTATACCTTCTCCTACGGTGCGCTGACCAACATCACGATGCCCTGGAAGATGACGCTTTCCACCAATATCACCAATCAAAGCCGCCGCGGCTATACGGACAGCAGCATGAACCGCAACGAGTTGATCTGGAACGCGCAACTTTCGCAATCGTTCCTGAAAGGTGCGGCGACTGTGAGCTTCGAGATGTACGATATCCTGAAACAACAGAGCAACATCAGCCGCTCGTTGACGGCGGATGGCCGGTCGGTGTCGTCTTATAATGGTGTCAACAGCTACTGCATGCTGCATTTCATTTACCGTTTGAATATTTTTGGCGGTAAGGGTGCGCGCGAAAGCATGCGTGGCAGGCAAGGCTTCGGCGGTCCTGGTCCGGGCGGCCACCGGGGTGGCTTTGGCGGCGGGCGGCGTCCGTTCTAATGTTAATCAATGTAATAGGTCGTAAAACTTCCTTCCTTTTTCATATATTTGTTTTAAAATCTGTTTTGATTTTTATTCGGGACTTATTTCTTCTTGTGACAAATGTATGCTTGATTGGAACTTCATAGCCGGCCTGATTGCCACAGTAGCATTCGATATTATCTATTTTGGCGCAATTATCGGAACAATCACGGTTATCATTCTCGATAACCGGAATCCGGTAAAGACAATGGCGTGGATATTGGTGCTGATGTTCCTTCCGGTGGTGGGACTGGTGTTTTACTTCTTCTTCGGCCGCAGCCAAAGGCGGGTGCGTGTCATTGGCAAGAAGAGTTACAACCGTCTGTTGAAGAAGCCGATGGCCGAATATCTTGCCCAGGATTCCTGTGCGCTTCCGGCAAATTACGGACGCCTTATCTCTCTGTTTCGCAACACCAACCAGGCTTTTCCTTTCGATGGAAACCGTGTGGAAGTCTATACGCGGGGACTTTCCATGATTCAATCCTTGTTGCGCGAATTGCAAAAGGCGACCAGGCACATCCACATGGAGTTTTATATCTTCGAGGATGACGCCGTAGGCCGTATGGTGCGCGATGTGCTGATGGAGAAAGCGAAGCAGGGAGTGGAAGTGCGTGTGATTTATGATGATGTGGGATGCTGGCATGTTCCCAACCGCTTTTATGAACAGATGCGCGAGGCGGGAGTAGAAGTGCGCAGTTTCCTGAAAGTACGTTTTCCTTTGTTCACCAGCAAGGTGAATTACCGCAACCACCGCAAGATTGTAGTCATTGACGGGCGCGTGGGCTTTGTAGGCGGAATGAACCTGGCCGAACGTTATATGCGCGGCTTTTCATGGGGCATCTGGCGTGATACGCACCTGCTGCTGGAAGGTAAGGTTGTGCATGGTCTGCAAACGGCTTTTCTGCTCGACTGGTATTTTGTAGACCGTACCTTGATTACGTCTGCCCGCTACTTCCCGAAGGTGGATGTCTGCGGCACTTCACTGGCGCAGATTGTAACGGCCGAGCCGATAGGTCCCTGGAAAGAAATCATGCAGGGACTTGTCATGGCGATAACCGGCGCCCGGAAATACTTTTATATACAGACTCCTTATTTTCTCCCGACGGAAGCCGTGCTCGTAGCCATGCAGACGGCTGCACTGGCAGGGGTGGATGTGCGTCTTATGCTGCCTTATCGTGCGGATAACAGGCTGACGCATCTGGGCTCCTGCTCGTATCTGGCAGAGGCGTTGCGTGCAGGTGTCAAGGTGTACTTTTATAAAAAAGGTTTCCTGCACTCCAAACTCATGGTATCGGATGACGAATTGTCCACAGTAGGCTCTACGAACGTGGATTTCCGCAGTTTCGAGCATAATTTTGAGGTGAATGCCTTTATATACGACACCGAGACCGCATTGCAGATGCGTGAGATATTCTTGCAGGACCAGCGGGAATGTGTGCAGGTATTCTCCAAGAATTGGGAGAAACGTCCCTGGCACCGTAAGGCGGCAGAAAGCATAGTGCGGCTGCTGGCACCGTTACTGTAGCTTTCAGCCTTGAATGCCGAAGAAAGAGAAATTGACACTGCCGTAGATTCTTCTTTCCAAAAAGCAAGGATGTTCTTCGAAGTTATTGGTTTTTCCATGTTCCAGCACGAACAGGCCGTCTTCTTTCAGCAGGTTGTTGTCGAAAATGAGGTCGGGCAGGGTTTCAAGCTCTTTGAGCCCGTACGGCGGGTCGGCAAAGATAAAGTCGAACCGTTCGCGGCTGCCTTGTATGTATCTGAATACATCGCCGCGGACAGGCAGGCATTTATCGGTCTTGAGCTCTTTCATTACCTTGCAGATGAAAGCGTAATGGTCGCGGTCTTTCTCTACGCTGATTACCTGGTCGCAGCCTCTGGACACAAGCTCGATGCTGATGCTGCCTGTGCCGGCAAATAAATCGAGTGCGCGTACGCCTTCTTCAAAGTCCATGTAGTTGGACAGTACATTAAACAGATTCTCTTTGGCGAAATCGGTTGTGGGGCGTGCCTTGAAAGTATGGGGCACGTCGAAACGCCTTCTTTTGTATATTCCGCTTATTACTCGCATAGGTTGATGGCTTGTAGGTCGAGATTGGCGGCAGGGTTCATGATGAATACCTGCCGGATAAATTTTTTCAGTTCGGACAGCAGTTGCTCTTTGTCGTACAGTTCGCCGGTGAGGTGGAGCTCGTCGCGTTCCTGCGCCATGCCGAGCTGCTTCCATACACAGAGAATGTAATAGAGGCGGTCGTTTGTCTCCTTGCAGGCAAAGGTGTTGGCGAATGCCAGCCGGCCGCGTTCGTAGGCGTATATCTCTGCTGCTTCTTTGCGCAGGTGCACATACATTTTCCGGCAATTGCCCAGGCGGCTCTTTGCCGCAAAGTACTCTATGAGAGGGCTTGCCTGCGCATAGAAACGGACGTCGGGATACTGTTCGCGTAAAAGGGAGCAGGCGCTTTTGTCCATTCCAAACAGTACGACTATATTGTTCTTATGCAAGATGTTGTATTGCACCAGTTCGTTGTCTTGTCTGGAGTGATTATGATAGAATACGGTTTCCGCCTGTTCGTCCTCAAAGAATTCCAACGGAATGAATGTAAAGCGTTTGCCTGCCATAAGGACATTGATACGGCGGAAAGGATTCTTCAGCCAGTCCGTTTCGCGGAAAGCCTGTTTCAGGTTGGCAGTGAGGGACAGGGAATCGTCCACTCCGTGCTCGTGGAAAGAAAATCTGCCTTCGCCGAGCGGATTGAATATAGAAAAAGAAAATCCATCCGTACTCAGACGGATGGATAAGGTATATTGTTCCGATTTACTAAAATCAGTCGTTTCTATCATACGTATTGTGTCGGTGGATTATTCCCAGTTACCGGCGTTGTTGTTGGCTGTTTCCAGGCTACCGATCATCAGACCTGAGTATTTGCCCAACTTGGTTTGAACATCTTTCAGGTTAGCGATTTCCTGTTTGTCGAGACCGTTCAGATATACTTCATACGGAGTCTTGACTTCGAGCAGGCAGAAAGGAGCACCGGATTTGGCGGTATCGTTCTTGATAGCCATTTCAAACTGTGCACCGTTGCCGAAAGGAACATATCTCATAGAGTCGGCATTGAAGCCTTTCGGGAAGATAGTGTCCAGCACGGCTACCCACATGGTATCGCGTTTGAAGTTTTCCAATCCCCATTTTTTGACTTCTGCATAGTTGCCCGTCTTTTTGGCCTTATTGATGATGTTGATAGCCTTCTTTTCAGTCAAGCCGTCTTCCAACTGCTTGTCGTCCAATTCACCCTGCTTGAAGATAAACGGAAGTTTCTGATTCTTTACGAAGTCAATCAACGTATCGAAGCTGGCAGTATATTGCTGGTTGTGCAAACCACGGTATTCCAACTGCGCTTTACGAATGTCGATAAGGCGGGCAATTACTGCTGCGTCTCTTTGTTTCTTGGCTTTTTCAAAGTTTATAGGACCCATGATGCTGGCATAGCAGATGTAAACCAAAGCCAGGGCACACAAGCCTAAAACGATATTAAAAACTGTTTTCATGATAAATATGTTTTTTAGTTGTTATATTCGCACCGCAAAAATAAAAGAAATAAATTTAAAAACGACAGTTCCCGTTACTTTTTTCTCTTACAAAAATGATAAATAACTATTTAGAAAGGCAAATTAAGGAAAATTTTCCTTATCAACCAACTCCGGAGCAGGAAATTGCTATAAAATCTTTGTCGGACTTCCTTCTCGCGCCCCGTAGTGAGACGGTTTTTCTGCTCCGTGGCTATGCAGGTACGGGTAAGACCTCGCTGGTGGGCGCTCTGGTCAGGACTTTGGACAAGCTGCAACAGAAGTCGGTATTACTGGCTCCAACGGGGCGGGCGGCGAAGGTTTTCTCCGCTTATGCGGGACATCCGGCGTTTACAATTCATAAAAAAATTTATAGACAGCAATCTTTTTCCAATGAGACGGGCAACTTTTCGGTGAACGATAATTTGACAACTCATACATTATATATTGTCGATGAGTCGTCGATGATTGCCAATGACGGTCTGTCGGGTTCGGCATTCGGCACGGGGCGTTTGCTGGACGATCTGGTGCAGTTTGTCTATTCGGGTATGGGATGCCGCCTTTTGCTGATGGGAGATACGGCACAGCTTCCGCCGGTGGGCGAGGAGCAGAGTCCCGCTCTGTTTGCAGATGCCTTGAAAGGCTACGGACTGGAGGTGCAGGAAGTGGACTTGACCCAAGTGGTACGCCAGGAACAGCAATCGGGTATTTTGTGGAACGCTACGCGCCTGCGCCAACTGATTACCGAAGATGCCTGCGAGGCTCTGCCGAAGATAAAGGTTGCGGGGTTTGCCGACATCAAAGTTCTGCCGGGCGATGAACTGATAGATGCGCTCGAAACGTGTTACGATCGCGACGGGCTGGACGAGACGATTGTGATATGCCGCTCCAACAAGCGTGCCAATATCTACAATAACGGCATTCGCTCCCGGATACTTTGGCGGGAAGATGAACTGAATACGGGCGACTTGCTGATGGTGGCGAAAAATAATTATTACTGGACGGAAAAACAGAAGGAGATGGACTTTATAGCCAACGGCGAGACAGCGGTGGTGCGCCGCGTGCGTCGCACCCGCGAACTGTATGGTTTCCGTTTTGCGGATGTCACACTGGAATTTCCCGATTACGACAACTTCGAACTGGAAGCAAATCTTCTGCTGGATACGTTGCACAGCGATGCGCCTGCACTGCCCAAGGCGGATAACGACCGCCTTTTCTATACCGTTCTCGAAGATTATGCCGATATCACCGTGAAGCGGGAACGGATGAAGAAGATGAAAGCCGACCCTTATTACAATGCCTTGCAAGTGAAGTATGCCTATGCCGTGACGTGCCATAAGGCGCAGGGCGGGCAGTGGAAGAATGTTTTTCTGGACCAGGGGTATATGACGGACGAATATCTGACGCCCGATTATTTCCGTTGGCTTTATACAGCATTTACCCGGGCCACGGGCACTCTCTATCTGGTGAACTATCCGAAAGAGCAGATCTGCTGAAAAAGAGACGGATAATGATGCAGTATTCCGTTATTTTCTGTATTTTTACAGATAGAACAATTGTTATCTGACGATTATGAAGAAACAGTATTTTCTTTTGACTTTGGCATGGTTGCTGTTTGCCGTTTCCGGCTGTAAGGACGATTATCGCAGTGTGGTGCTTTTTGAGGGTGCGGAACCGATTTATCAGGTTGGAACATGTGATAACCTGGTCTCGTCTTTGGCTTTCTTCCTCTCTGAAACCGAAGGGGAAACGGTGCTCGGCATAGACGGTGGCGACGGTGCTTATACCTTGACGAATGAGCATGAATCGGTGGCTGCCGTAACGTTTGCAGGTGATAGCAACGGTTACAGGCGTATAAGCATACAGCCTTTGGCGGCGGGAGAAACGGTAGTGCGGGTGATGGACGGTTCCGGGTCCGGTGCGCAATTGCGCATTACGGTGAAAGAGCGTCGGGAATATAAGATGTCGAAGCAGGGATTTGAATATGGAATCAGCGGCGATGCGCCCGTGGAACTGTTGGGTAAGGTGTCGGAAGAACTCTCCGGCCGTTCCTGGCTGGAAGATTCCGGATATTATGTGTTGATACCCGACAAGGGCTCTTCCTATTACCTGGATAAGGGAGTGCTGGAAATCTATCCTACGGGGAAGGAAGATGCACCTCTTACGGGAAGTTACGAGACAGTTCCGATGGCAGGGGAAGACGGGGACGTACATGCGCTGTGGCGGTTTACTTATGACGGAGAGCAGAGAATCTTTACGCGAAGCCTTGCCGGAAGTGACGGAGTGGCTACGGCGATATGCGTGCTTGCAGAGAATGTAACCCCGTTCTGTTCGCCCGGACTGCTGCCTGAGGGGGTGACGGTCATTTATCGCGAGCACTTCCTGTTGAAGTTGGAATAGAAGCCGGGGCCTTTCGGGCAGGAGTTGCAAGCGGGAAAAACAAAAGGAGAAGCGATGGCTTCTCCTTTTATTGTAAATTGAAGTTGAAATATCTGCCTTTCCGGCAATCTTACGGATTATAATCCTGCCAGTTCCAAGACTTTGTCTACGGCTGCGTTCAAGCCGTCCGGGTTCTTTCCGCCGGCAGTTGCAAAGTGGGGCTGACCGCCGCCGCCGCCTTGTATCAGCTTGGCGGCTTCTTTCACAAGGTTACCGGCTTTCAGTCCGCCGGCTACGAGGTTGTCGCTCAGCATCACTGTCAGCATCGGTTTGCCTTCGAATACCGTTCCCGCAACGAAGAAAAGGTTTTCCGTAATCTCTCCGCGCAGTTGGAATGCGATGTTCTTAACCGTGTCGGCGGGTATCATGGCTGCACAGAACTTGATAACCTTCGTACCGTTCACCTCTTGGATATTCTGTAGAAGTTTCTCTTTCAGTTGTGCTTCTTTCTCTTTCATGAAATCTTCCACCTGTTTTTTCAGACCGGCGTTCTCTTCGATGTATTTGCGGATGGCGCCTGACAGGTCGGGGGCGTTGTTGAAGAGTGCTTTCAAATCGCGCATCGTATCCTGGAAGGCATCGAGCATCTCCTCTACGCGTGCTCCGGTATAGGCTTCGATACGGCGGACACCGGCGGCAACGGAACTTTCGGATACAATCTTCATCATTCCGATGTTTCCGGTAGCGGCTACGTGCGTACCACCGCAGAATTCAATGGAAGAACCGAACTGAATGACACGTACACGGTCGCCGTACTTTTCGCCGAAAAGAGCGATGGCGCCCAGTTCCTTGGCTTCTTCGATAGGTATGTTGCGGTACTCTTTCAGAGGGATGTTGGCACGTATCTTGGTATTCACGATGTGTTCCACCTGGCGGATTTCCTCGTCCGTCACTTTTTGGAAGTGCGAGAAGTCGAAACGCAATGAGTCCGGAGTCACCAAAGAACCCTTTTGCTCTACGTGGTCGCCCAATACCTCGCGCAATGCGGCATCCAGCAAGTGGGTAGCAGAGTGGTTGGCGGCGCAGGCGGCACGTTTGTCCGTATCTACACATGCCATGAACGGTGCTTCCAGGTGTTCGGGCAGCTTCTTGGTGATATGGATAGGAAGGTTGTTCTCCTTTTTGGTGTCGATGACTTCAATCGTTTCGAACTCATTGACCAGTACGCCGGTATCGCCTACCTGTCCGCCGCTTTCGGCATAGAACGGAGTCTTGTCCAGTACAATCTGGAACAGTGTCTGGTTCTTTTGCTTTATCTGGCGGTAGCGCAGAATAGATGTCTCATATTCTGTATAATCGTAGCCTACAAATTCGGTAGTGCCTTCCTGCAGTGTAATCCAGTCTCCGGTTTCAACGGCGGCGGCATTGCGTGCACGTTGCTTTTGCTGCTGCATTTCGGCATCGAACTCTTTGATGTCGGCGGTCATGCCGTTTTCGCGGAGGATAAGTTCGGTGAGGTCGAGCGGAAAGCCGAACGTATCATAGAGCGTAAAGGCGTCTTTACCGCTGATTTCGGTCTTGCCGGCTGCCTTGGCATCCGCCATGGTCTTATCCAGCAGACGGATACCGGTCTCCAAAGTACGGAGGAAAGAATCTTCTTCTTCTTTAATGACTTTGGCTATCAGTTCTTTCTGTGCATTCAATTCGGGGTATGCGCCGCCCATGTTCTCGATGAGTACGGGCAACAACTTGTACATGAAAGCCTGCTTCTGTCCGAGGAACGTGTAGCCGTAGCGCACTGCACGGCGGAGGATACGGCGGATTACGTAACCTGCCTTGGCATTGCTCGGAAGCTGACCGTCGGTGATGGAGAAGGCGATTGTACGGATGTGGTCGGCAATTACGCGCATGGCGATGTCCTGCTGTTCGTTTTTGCCGTATGTGGCTCCCGTCATGTCGCCGATGGCTTTCAGTATCGGTTGGAAAACATCGGTGTCGTAGTTGGAAGTCTTGCCTTGCAGTGTACGTACCAGGCGTTCAAAGCCCATACCGGTGTCGATTACTTTGGCGGGAAGTCCTTCGAGGCTGCCGTCTGCCTTGCGGTTGAACTGCATGAATACGAGGTTCCATATCTCGATAACCTGCGGATGGTCTTTGTTCACCAGTTGCGAACCGGGTACTTTGGCCTTTTCTTCTTCCGAACGCGAATCCACGTGAATTTCGGAGCACGGGCCACAAGGTCCCGTATCACCCATTTCCCAGAAGTTATCGTGTTTGTTTCCGTTAAGGATATGGTCTTTCGGCAGGAACTGTTCCCAATAGGAAGCGGCTTCGTTGTCGCGTTCCAGGCCTTCTTCGGGGCTGCCTTCGAATACGGTGGCGTAGAGGTCTTTCGGGTCGAGCTTCAGCACATCGACCAGATATTCCCATGCCCAGGAGATGGCTTCTTTCTTGAAGTAGTCGCCAAACGACCAGTTGCCCAGCATCTCGAACATGGTGTGGTGGTACGTATCGTGCCCCACTTCTTCCAGGTCATTGTGCTTTCCGCTGACGCGCAGGCACTTCTGTGAGTCTGCCACTCTTTTATATTTCGCCGGGTGATTCCCCAAAATAATATCTTTAAACTGGTTCATACCCGCGTTGGTAAACATCAGCGTGGGGTCGTCCTTAATCACCATAGGAGCCGAAGGCACAATCTGGTGACCTTTACTTTCGAAGAAACTCTTGAACGAGTCTCTGATTTCATTTGCAGTCAACATACTTCTTATTTATGATTTATGATTTCCGATTTACAGCTTGCGATTTATGACTTACGCATTCTATGACCCATCTTTCTATGAAATCATAAATCATAAATCATAAATCTTATAATTCTTGAAAAAACTGTGCAAAGATAGCTTGTTTTTCGTATTTTTGCCGCATTGATAATGAAATATTTACTCTCGATGCGCAAAGTTTACTACATTTATAATCCGCGGACACAGACTTACGACCGAATTTATCCTACCGTCCGGCAACGGGCGTTGAGCATATTGCGCCGGTTGTTTTTCGGTATGGGGTTGGGAGCCGGTAGCTTTATCGTACTGTTGCTGATTTTCGGTTCGCCGTCCGAGAAGGAACTGCGGAAAGAAAATAGCCGGCTTCAGGCGCAGTATAACGTCCTTTCGCGGAGAATGGACGAGGCTATGGGAGTATTGCAGGATGTGCAGCAACGCGACGATAATCTGTATCGCGTAATATTCCAGGCCGACCCTGTTCCCTCGGCTATCCGTAAGGCAGGATACGGCGGTACAAACCGTTACGAACATCTGATGGATATGGCCAATTCCGATTTGGTGGTGAATACTACGCAGAAAATGGATATGCTCATGAAGCAGCTTTATATCCAGTCCCGTTCGTTCGATGATGTGGTGGAGATGTGCAGGAACCATGATGAGATGCTGCGTTGCATCCCTGCCATTCAGCCCATTTCCAATAAGGATTTGCGCAAGACCGCTTCCGGTTATGGAACGCGCATCGACCCTATTTACGGAACTACCCGTTTTCATGCCGGCATGGACTTTTCGGCCCATCCGGGAACGGATGTATATGCAACCGGTGACGGCACTGTTGTTAAAATGGGATGGGAAACCGGTTATGGAAATCTTATCATCGTGGATCATGGCTTCGGTTACCAGACGTGGTATGCCCACTTGCAGGGATTCCGTACCAAACTCGGCAAACGGGTGGTGCGGGGCGAGGTTATCGGTGCGGTTGGAAGTACCGGCAAAAGTACAGGACCTCACCTGCACTACGAAGTGCATGTGAAAGGGCAGGTCGTAAATCCTGTGAATTATTACTTTATGGATTTAAGTGCCGAAGACTACGACCGTATGATACAGATTGCGGCAAATCATGGAAAAATGATGGATTAGCGGATTATGAATGTTTAACTGACAGGCTGTTATGCTGAATACCGATAAAGAACTGAAACTATATTACTCCATCAGCGAGGTTGCCAGAATGTTCGATGTCAACGAATCGCTGCTGCGTTTTTGGGAGAAGGAGTTTCCGCAGCTCAGACCGAAGAAGGGAGGGAGGGGGATACGCCAATACCGTAAGGAAGATATTGAAACGGTGAAGTTGATTTATCATCTGGTCAAGGAGCGCGGCATGACGCTGCCCGGCGCACGCCAGCGCATGAAAGACAATAAGGAAGCCACTCTCCGGAATTTTGAAATCGTAGAGCGGCTGAAAAGTATCCGTGAAGAACTTATCGGTATGAAAGAATCCCTCGATGCCTTTACTTATGAGGATGTAGAGGCATTGAAAGAGAATCTTATGAAGGAACAGCCCGGATAGGGGTTATCCTTCTATTCTTGTCACCTGTTTGATGTTCTGTATCTGTTTCAGGTTGTCGCAGATACTGCGTACGTCGTCCACATCGTGTACGTAAAGTTGTATCTTACCTTCAAAAATACCGTCGGTGGTTTCAATTGTCAGCTTGCGGATATTGACATTCAGCTGGCGCGAGATGACCTGCGTTACTTCGTTCAGCAATCCCATACTGTCGATACCTTTCAGATAAATCGTCACGAGGAATGACAGCTCCTTGTGGGTGTCCCATTCGGTGGCGATGATACGGTTGCCATAGCTGCTCTTGAGGCGTGCGGCTACCGGACATTGGCGTTTGTGTATGATTATCCGGTTCTGCTCGTCTATATATCCCAATACATCGTCGCCAGGGATGGGGTGGCAGCAGTCGGCCATGATATAATTCTTCTGGATGGTCTCTTCCGTCAGTTTCAATATCTGCTTGGTATTGATTTTTTCTTGCGGAACTTTTTCTTCGGACTGCTCCTTCGTGTCTTTGTTGTCTTTATTGCCGAACGAGAAAGTTAGGAACTTCTTCCAGTTGGTGCTTTGTTTTTCCTTGAAGGCGTTCCGGTCCGCATCACCCAATACGAGTTTCTTGCTGCCCACGGCAACGAACAGCTCGTCGCGGGTATGGAAATTGTGCAGGCGGGTGAGCTTGTCTATTGCGGAGTCATCCATGCGTATATCCTCGTTCTTGAGAAAGTCTGCAAGGATTGCCTCGCCCTCTTTCTGATGCGCTTTCGCTTCTTTGCGCAGGATGGATGCGATTTTGGCACGGGCACGGGCAGTAGTGGCATAAGCTTCCCACTCCGGTTGCACGCGTTGCGATTTGGATGTAAGAACCTCTACCTGGTCGCCGCTCTGCAACTTATGGCTGAGGGGAACAAGCTTGTGGTTTACTTTGGCGCCGATGCAATGGCTGCCGATGTCGGTGTGCAGGGAGAAGGCAAAGTCCAGTGCTGTGGAGTTCTGCGGCATGGTCTTGATTTCGCCTTTCGGAGTAAACACAAAGATTTCCGAAGCAAACAGGTTCAGCTTGATTGTATCCAGAAAATCAATGGCATCCGGTTGGGGGTCATCGAGTATCTCCTTGATGGTACGCAACCATTTGTCCAGCTCGCCCTCATCCTCGCTGCCGCCGCCTTCCTTATACTTCCAATGTGCGGCGAATCCCTGTTCGGCAACGTCGTTCATACGTTCACTGCGAATCTGGACTTCGATCCATTGTCCGTTATTGCCCATGAGGGTGACGTGCAGGGCCTGATAACCGTTGGCTTTCGGGTGGCTCACCCAGTCGCGCAGGCGGTCGGGATGCGGTTTGTATATTTTGGATATGGATACGTATATGTTGAAGCAGTCATTCAGCTCTTCTTCCATGTTACGGGGCTCGAAGATGATACGTACGGCAAGCAGGTCGTAAATTTCCTCGAACGGCACATGCTTTGTCTGCATCTTGTTCCAAATGGAATAGATGGATTTGATGCGGGCAAGGATACGGTATTTCAATCCCATTTTATCCAGTTGGGCACGTATCGGAGCGGTGAACTCTTTGAAAACCTTGTCGCGTTCTACGGCTGTCGCTTCAAGTTTCTTTTCTATCTCGCGGTATTCTTCCGGATGCTCGTAACGGAAGCTCAGGTTTTCCAGTTCCGTCTTTATCTTGTACAGCCCCAGCCGGTTGGCAAGCGGTGCATAGATATACAATGTTTCACCGGCTATCTTGAACTGCTTGTTGGGCAGCATGGAACCGAGTGTGCGCATATTGTGCAGCCGGTCGGCTATCTTTATGAGGATAACGCGGATGTCGTCGGACATGGTAAGCAGCAGTTTCTTGAAGTTCTCTGCCTGCGCCGAGGCGCGGTCGCCGAAGATGCCGCCCGAGATTTTGGTCAGTCCGTCAACGATTTGGGCGATTTTGGGGCCGAAGATGTTTTCGATATCCTCGACGGTGTAATCGGTGTCTTCCACCACATCGTGCAGCAGGGCGGCGCAGATGGAAGTAGACCCCAGCCCTATCTCATTGCACACAATCTTCGCTACGGCGATGGGGTGCATGATATACGGTTCGCCCGAGCGGCGTTTGATTCCCTTATGTGCCTGATTGGCAAAATTGAATGCCTTGGTTATTATTTCGACACGCTTGCGGTGTTTGGTTGCCAAGTAATCGTTCAACAGTTCCTGGAATGCCTGTTCAATCATTGCTTCTTCGGCTCTCTCTTTCTCCTTCTGGCTTACGCTCTCTTCCATATACTGTTTCTCCTTTCTTCTTCACTTTTTGCAAAAATAAGCAATTTTCAACACCGGACAAGCATTTATGTTTTTATTTGTAAATCTTCAGCCTCTTTCCCGCATTGATTCTGGTGCTTCTCAATCCGTTCCAGCTTTTTATCTGGCTGACGGTGACGCCATATTTGCGGGCGATGGTCGACAGAGTTTCCCCGTTGCGTATTCTGTGGTAGGTGACGTCGCCCTGTGAAGAACTTTTCCCTTTGCTGCTACGTGCTGTGCTGCGGGTATTGGCCACGGAAACGGTTCTGCGGTTTTTAAACAGTTCCGCACTGCGGTGGGCGTAAATCGTGTCTTGGCTGTCGATGAAAGTGCTGATGTAGTTTATAGGCAGGCGGAGTGTCTGAGGCTTGCTGTCTCCCGGAATGATATTCTTCTTGTACTGGGGATTCAGGCTTTTAATCTCATCCATTCCGATGCCGCAGACATCCGTGATTTGTTCGAAATGCAGGTTGCGGTTCACCTGTATGGTATCTGTGGCGTCCGGAATATTGGTTTCCATCGGGCAGATATTGTGCTTGCAGTAGTACGTCATTACGTAGTTGGCGGCTATAAAAGCGGGTACGTATCCGCGTGTTTCTTTGGGCAGATAGTTGTATATTTCCCAATAATCCGTTTTGCCGCCTGCGCGCCGGATGGCTTTGTTGATGGTGCCGGGACCGCAGTTGTAGGCGGCGATTACCAGGTTCCAGTCCTGGTAGATGGCATACATATCTTTCAGGTAGCGTGCGGCGGCCCAGGTAGCCTTAATCGGGTCGCGGCGTTCGTCCACAAGGCTGTTGCTTTCCAGGCCGTATATCTTGCCGGTGTTCAGCATGAACTGCCACAGGCCGGAGGCTCCGGCGCGGGATACGGCCGAGGGATTAAGCGCAGACTCGATAATCGGCAGATATTTCAGTTCCAGCGGCAGCCCGTAAGTATCGAGCGCCTCTTCAAAAATGGGCATGTAGAAGTTGCAGGCACTCAGCATGAAAGCCACCTGGTTGCGGAGGCGTCCGGTATACATGTCGATGAATTTGCGTACAATCTCGTTGTAGGGCATCTCCATAATGGTCGGCATGCGCGAGAGCCGGTCGATGTATACGGAATCGCTGAATTGGGGATTGACGGTAGAGGTACTGCAATCCTTTCCTAAATCTATGTAGTTCTTGGCTTTCCAATCGCTGAGCAGGCTGTCTACAGGGTAGGTCATGCTCTTGGGCAGGTCGATGACTTCCCGCCGTTCCGTTCCGTTTTCGCGGATAATGACATCTACGCTTTCTTGGGCGTATGCTTGCGGAGTTGCCAGCAGTATGCTGAACAGAAGTGAGGAACCCGCGATTATTCTTTTCATATATGTAGGTTTATTTGTCATGGATAAATCTGTTTATTTGTTTTTAAAATCGGAAACTGCACTGCAACCCTACGGAGCGGTTGGAGGAGTTGTTTATCCGGTTGTCGATGACAGCCGGTTCCACTTTCATGCTGAGGTCGGGGGTGATGTCGAAATTGGACAGTTCGGCATCCACATAGGCATCGATGACGGACAGCAGGTATACTCCGATGAAGGCGAAGATACTTAAATCGCGGTATCTGCGATAGGTATCCTTGCGCTTGCGCAACAGCTCTTTCAACTGGGTTTCGGAAATCTTGTATCCGGGCGGCAGCAGGTCGGTGATGCTGCTGGACTGCATATTGCCGTTCATCGCGTCTTTATATGCGGTGGAGTAGTCCTTGTACATTTTGCTGTTCCACGTCAAGGCATAGGCACATCCGGCAAAGCCGCCGTAGAATATGGGCAATTTCCAGTATTTCCGGTTGTAGATTTGTCCGCCGCCGGGAATTACGAGCGCCAGCCAGGTGGCTTTTGTAGGGTTGGGAACCCATATTTTCTGATCGATTTCTTTTTTGAGGCTGTCTGCCGGCACTTCCGATTCTTTCAGGACGGGAGCGGAAGTCATTTCCAGCAGCTTTTTCTTGTTCTCGGCGGCAATGCTGTCGGCAGTGGCAATGCTGTCTGCCGGGGCAACGGCTTGGAGAGGCGGCACTTCTTCCATAGTCCGGTTCAGGCTGTCGGCCTGCATCCGCGCTGCTTGCCGTACGGCGGCAAGAGAGTCTGCCTGCAGCCTGTGTATCCTCTTTGCAGCGGCACGCGGACGGCTCTGACCATACATAGCAATCCCTGCCGTCTGCATCAGGCAAAGCAGCAGGGCGATACTGATTTGATATATTCTTCTCTTCTTTGTCATTTATTTTTTCAGCGTATCGAGAATACCGATGATACGTTCCAGTTCTTCTTCGTTACTGAACGGGATACTGATTTTTCCTTTGCCTTTTTCGGAGCAGGTCAACTGTACTTTGGTGCTGAAGAAACTGGAAAGCTGCTGCTTCAGCATATTGAACTCTTCGGGCAGTTTGGCGCGCTTGGGGGCTATCTTGCGGCCGCCGCTTTTCACGGCTTCTCCTTCGCTCAGGGATTTCACGATTTCCTCTACTTTGCGTACGGAATAACCTTGTTCGAGTATCTCTTCAAAAATCTTCACTTGCAGTTTGGGGTCTCCCAGCGTTACCAGTGCACGGGCGTGCCCCATGTCTATCTGCTTGTTTTGCAATCCCATCTGGACGGGAGCCGGCAGTTTCAGCAGGCGCAGGTAGTTGGCAATGGTGGTACGCTTCTTGCCTATGCGTTCGCTGAGGCGTTCCTGCGTCAGTCCGTATTGTTCCAGCAGGTGCTGGTAGGCAAGCGCTATTTCCACGGAGTTCAGGTCCTCGCGCTGTATGTTTTCGATGAGTGCCATTTCCATGACATTCTCGTCGTCGGCCGTGCGGATATAGGCGGGGATGCTCGTCAGCCCTGCCATTTGCGAGGCGCGGAAGCGGCGTTCGCCGGCAATAATCTGGTATTCATCATCGGACAGCTTACGCAGGGTGATAGGCTGGATGATACCAATCTCTGCAATAGAATCGGCAAGCTCCTGCAACGCTGTCTGGTCGAACTCGCGGCGGGGCTGATTGGGGTTGACGGCAATCTTCGACAATTCTATTTCATTGATAGAGGAAGAGCCTTCGGTTTGCACCTCATCCATGGAGAGCAGGGCGTCCAGCCCACGTCCTAATGCATTTCTTTTCTGTACCATCTATTCTTTTCTGTTTTACGATTTACTGTTTACTATGTTTGCCATGCGGGCGGTTAGTCCTCGTTGTGGCTGATTAACTCTTTTGCCAGTGCGATGTGGTTTTTGGCTCCGGTGGAGTCCGCATCGTACAGGATTGTGGGGAGTCCGTAGCTGGGGGCTTCGCTCAGTTTTACATTGCGCTGGATGACGGTGTTGAACACCAGTTCCTGGAAGTGGCGTTTCACCTCGTCGTATATCTGGTTGGCCTGGCGCAGCCGCGAGTCATACATGGTCAGCAGGAATCCCTCGATTTCGAGTGCGGGGTTCAGCTTGGACTTGATGATTTTGATGGTGTTCAGCAATTTGCTGATGCCTTCCAGTGCAAAGTATTCGGCCTGTACGGGAATGATAACCGAGTCGGCGGCCGTGAGCGCGTTGATTGTAATCAATCCTAACGACGGTGAGCAGTCTATCAGGATATAATCAAACTCTTCCCGTAGCGGGGCGAGTACCTCTTTCAGTATCTTTTCCCGGTTTTTAAGATTGAGCATTTCTATTTCGGCGCCTACCAGGTTGATGTGGGAGGAAATAACTTTCAATGTATCAATCTCCGTGTCGTGGATAGCGTCGCGCACATCGGCGCGGTCTATAATACATTCATAGATAGTACATTCTGCCTGCTTGATGTCTACGCCCAACCCTGACGAGGCATTTGCCTGCGGGTCTGCGTCTACGACAAGCACTTTCTTTTCAAGTGTGGCGAGAGAAGCTGCGAGGTTTATGGTTGTTGTTGTTTTTCCTACACCACCTTTTTGATTTGCCAAAGCAATTATTTTTCCCATAA
>OGUQ01000439.1_pt1 | contig 41129 bp, 44 predicted proteins | sample 1574701 | NCBI WGS metagenome assembly OGUQ01 (sample SAMEA2582087, study PRJEB24529) | metagenome | biome: Human gut stool | place: China | collected 2011 | reverse complement strand
TGGCTGATCAGCCTCTCGAAATCTTGCGGACGATCCATAGCTTTGACCCGTGCTTGGCCTGCGCAACTCACGTCATGTCGACCAGCGGTGAGGAACTCTGCAAAGTTCAAGTCCGCTAATTAGGAGGTTTTATGAAAATCTCGAAATGGGCATACAGCATTGAGGAAGGCCCGATTGAACCCGTGTACGTGTACGAAGCACCTGTACGCTTCTGGCACTGGGCTCAGTGCGCCGCATTCTTCATGCTGGTCATTACGGGTTTCCTGATTGGCTGGCCGCCGATTGCTAACTACGCCACCACTTGGGATACCTACTTCTTCGGGAATATCATCCTGCTGCACTTGGTTTGCGGCATGCTGTTCGCCGTTTTGATGCTCTATCGTATTTATTGGGCATTCGTCGGCAACAAGTATTCCCGTATGATCTTCATCCTTCCTTTCTGGGATATGGAATGGATTAAAGGTATTTTCGGCACCGCCCTCTATTACCTTTTCCTGAACAAACACCCGAAGGAATATGTGGGGCATAACCCTCTGGCTCAGACGGCCATGTGTCTCATGTACGTCCTCGGCTCCATCCTGATCATCCTGACCGGTTTAGGCCTCTACGCCGAACAGTGGGGATGGGATACAGGCTGGATGTCCTGGTTCGGCTGGGTTACAGCATGGCTCGGCGTACCTTCCATCATCTTCTGATGTACTACCTGCTCATCTTCCTCTGCGCTCACCTTTACATGAGCTTCCGTGAAGACATCATGGGCGGCGGCACACAGGTTTCTACGATGATCAACGGTATCCGCTTCTTCAAGGAACCGATCCGTCAGCCGGGTAACGAAGACATTCCGCCTTCTGACATCCCGAATGCTTCTTCTGCCAACAAAGCCTAGGCTTTCTCATGGCAAGATCTTCGGATCAAACTAACGGCCAAAACAGCGGAGGAATTCCTCCGCTGCGAGGCCGTATTTCACGTTCTTCCAGAAGTGCACCTCATCCGGGCGCATTTCTGGAATCGCGTTTTTTAGAGCCTCTCGGAATTTCACAAGCCGAACTTGCACAGGCTATCGGCGTCTCGCGGCGCCGCATCAACGAGCTCATCGTCGGAAAACGCTCGATTTCAACCGACACGGCGATTCGCTTATCCCGATACTTCCATACCGATCCAGAATTCTGGCTCTCTCTGCAAATGCGCTGGGACATTCATCAGGCGCTTGAGAATGAGAATGCAGAAGAGAAAATCAGCTAGATTTATTGGAGGAAAAGCGAAGAAACCCATCAAAAAAACCATTTTGGGCGGACAAATAATCCGTTTTCTCCGTAGTTTTACTTAAATTTTGTAACTATACTAGTGGCATATTAAGAACCTGTAACCATAACGGTGGCAATTCTAGATATGCAAAACCTCAAAGATATTCCGTGTCTGATCCTGGGGATCGGAAACATCCTCTGGGCAGACGAAGGCTTCGGAGTCAGAGTCGTTGAAGCTTTCAACGACAAGTACGCCTTTACCGATCCGAATAACGTTATTGCAGACGGCGGCACACTCGGTATGTATCTCTACGACAGAATCTGCCGAGCAGAAAAACTCCTGATTTTTGACTGCTGCGACTTCAAAGGCAAACCCGGCGAACTCCGTGTCCTTCGCAACGACGATGTCAAACTTTGGACTGCTACCAAGATATCTCCGCATCAGACCGGCATGAATGACCTCCTGGTCGCAGCGGCGGTTCGAGGCGCTATACCGAACGATATTGCTGTCGTCGGCTTCCAGCCAGTTCTCCTGGACGACTACGGCGGCTCCTTATCTGCAGAAGCAAAAGGAAAAGTCGATGAGGCAGTTCGCGACGGCTATGAGATCGTCCGCGGATGGAACGTCGGACTTCGTGTTCGTTCCGAAGACGAAATGGCTCCGGCGCTGATGGATGCGCCCTGCTTAAATATTGATCAATACGAAAGCGGACGTCCCTCGGCAGAAGAAGCCTGCAGAGACGGCGATATCCGTTTTGCGCGCTTTGTCGCAAAGGCAGACAAATAATGTGTATCGGAATTCCAATGAAGGTTGAGTCTCTGCCCTATCCCGGCAGAGCTGTCTGCTCCGGCCGCGGCCAAACCGAAAACCTCGACGTCCTGATGCTCGGAGACGTCCAAATCGGCGAATGGGTTCTGGCTTGGAACGGAATGGGAACGAAAAAAATTACAGAAGAACGGGCTCGTCAGGTCGATGCAGCGCTCGATGCACTGGAAGCAGCCATGAACGGTCAGACACCTGACGTCGAAGATGCATTCGCAGATATCGTCGCCAATACCGGCAAGTTGCCTCCGCACCTCCAAGCCCAACTCGATAAAAAGGAGAAGCACTGATGGAACTGATGGGCACTTCCCCGAAGATTGACCTCTACAGCCATCCTTTGTTTTTAAGAATGGTCAACGAACATGGTTTTGAAAGCTGCGACAAGGATATCTTCCCGCAGTTTCTGCAGAAACCGGGCCTTTCGATGGTTGTTTTTATTGAAGACCCGAACCGCATGAAAGAAACCATGGACGCACTCGTGATTGCGCCGGAATTGGCAAAAAGCTGCGGCTTGATCGAACACAAAGCAGTGGTCGGACCTCCTAACGCCAGAAAACTTGCCGTAACTTACGGCTTCAAACGCTGGCCTGCTTTGGTCTTTTTCCGCGACGGCAAATATTTAGGTGCGGTTGACGGACTGCGCCTTTGGGCGGATTTAGTTCGTGAAGCTGACGAAATCATGCACAGCGAACCGCACTATCCGCCCTCCGTTGGCATCCCTGTTCGTTCCATCTAACTAAACCTATAAAGACTTCAATCATGATCACCAAACCAATTTCGATTCCTATCAACCTGCTCGGCCCGGGCTCCCAGCCGGAGCGCTCTGTTGCCAACACGATCGGCGTACCCGACATTGTGGACACCTTCCGTCAGCCGTACACGCCCGAAGTCGCCAACAAAGCTACCGCGGAGAAGTGCCGTCAGTTCTTCATCGACCTTTATGAAGAAATGCGCCTTTGGACAGCGGAGATGCCGGTCCTGCCTTTGCGATGAACGGCTATGACAAAGATACCCTGGCACTTATTAATCAGATGCTCGGCGAAGGCGAAGTGGCCATTCGTATTTCCATCCCGAACGAAACCTTCGACGAAATCCGTATTCAGGAATCGATATTCGTGGGTGTTTGGCGCGTGTGCTACTACCGTGACGGTCAGCAGATTGCCGACCAGCTGGAAGTCAGCGCCATTCCTTCCTGCGTAGCCGAAGCTGCTTACGTAACAAGCCAGCCGGATTTGCATCCGGTTGAATTCGGACCGGAAGCCATGAACAGCCCGGCCATTATCGCCGAACTGAAAGAAGCGCTTAAAGCATGGGAACCGGGTGCCCCGGCTTTCACGATCAACCTCTCGCATCTTCCGATGTCTGCAGAAGACCATAAAGTGATCGAAGCGGCTGTCGGTGCCGGCGCCGTTCAAATGATGTCCCGCGGTTTCGGCAACTGCCGTATCTCTTCGACCGACGTTCGTCACGTCTGGAAAGTTCAGTATTTGAACAACGCTCCGGCCCGTCTGATGATCCTGAACACCCTCGTTGTCGCAGGTCTTCCTGAAGAAGCCGTTGCAGCTTCCGAGGACTTGGCCGATTCTGCCGTTCGCATCAAAGAATTGATCGAATGGGTCACGAAGAGCTGGGAACTTTCTCCTGTGGAAGTCAAATAATGCCCGGATTTGAAGGTACTTTTTTAGGCGACAGCTCCAAGCTGCATCCGGATACGCGCTTGGAGTGCAAAGTCTGCCATTACATCTACGATCCTGCTAAAGGCGACGTAGATCAGAACATTGAACCCGGCACTCCTTTCTCGGAACTGCCCGAGTATTGGAATTGTCCGGTTTGCGGCTGCGAACGCGACCTTTTTATGGTTGTGCCCGAAGACTATGATCAAAACCAACGCTCCGACGACTCAGAATCCTCAAAGTGAAGAGCCGTGGGCGCCGAATCCGGCACAGCGGCTTGAAAGAGGCTTCAACAGAATCTGGCAGACCCGAATGCAGGGCCTGCCGATGCTGCACCCGCGCGTCCATGTGCAGGCGGTCGGTTTCCATAAGTGGAAATACTTCTGGCTCGGAATCATTGTCACGCCTTGGTGCATGAACGTGATTTTGGCTAAAGGACAGCCTTCTAAATGGAAGTCGATTCCGGAAGGACGCCGTCTGCACTATCCGTTCCCGGCCGGAATATATGACTTCATCAGCGTAAAAGACAGAATCCTGGGCGAATATCAGATGTGCTCGCTCATGTCACCGCTCGAAGAAGTTGTTTCCGACCACGACATGGCTGTTGAAATCGCTAAGGCTGCTTTGGAAGAACTCATGAAGCCCGAACAGGAGCCCGAACTCGGAGAACCGATTCCAGCGATCCAGCCTGAAGTCGCCCCGGAAACCATCGAAAAAGCGGTCGAGACCGCCATCAACCGTCCGATCTCGCGTCGTTCGTTCTTAAGACCAAAAGCAACCCAAGAGGAACAAGAATCATGAGTTATCTCGGTGCGATTCGTTTTGTTCTCACAACTGACGGCTGCTCCGTCTCGGATGTCAGTATTGAGCCGGCCAAGGAGCTCCGAATTGAAAAACTGCTCTGCGGCAAGCGCGTGGAAGATGCCTTAGCACTCCTGCCGCCGCTCTTTGCGCTTTGCCCGGATTCTCAGACCGCCGCTGCCGCAGTGGCCTGTGACGTGGCCCAAAACAGCGTGCCCTCACAAGAAGTTCTGGTTAAAGCACGTTTTGCCAACCATTTGGAACTCATTAACGAGGGCGTGCGTTTCTTTGCGCTCCAGTGTGCCGGCGAAGATTACCGAGCCGCCAAAATTAAAAGCGTGATCCGAGTCCGTGAGCTCGTGAGCGAACTGCGCGAAATGCCTTATGAAGATCAAACCAAGCGAAACAAACTCTGGAGCGAGCTCAGAGGCGAGGTTTCCTACCTGCTGCTGGACGGCTTCTCCGAGAGCTGGGAGCAAGACCTTTTTAACGGCACCATTACACCGAGCAAAGACAGCCTGACCGCTTTCTTTGACAAGATTTCTTCGCACCGCAGCCGCGGCTACACTTCCGGACCTCTGTTGGATAAGCCGACCGCTTTTATCCTTCAGGCTTTAAAAGAAAGAGGATGCTGGAAGAACGGCTCCCTAGAGAGTGATGTTCGCTCTCTGACAGGCCCCGTTGCCCGCATGAGGAATAACCCGACGGTTGCCGGGCTGCTCATGTCAGACGGCAATACCAACTACACGCGTTTTGTGGCGCGGTTCATTGAGGTACTCAGCGCTGCAGACTTAATCCGCATGCCTTTAGAAACGATTGCCGCTATGGAGCTAGGCAAAGGAAGCGCCGTCTCTCTCGTTCAGAACTCCCGCGGAATTCTCCTTCATGCTGCCAAAATCATCGACGGCGTCATCGAGAACTACCGCATTCTGACCCCGACGGAAATCAATGTTGTGGATTCCGAATGGTTTAAGAAAACGCTGCTGAATCTCAAAGCAAAAGACGCCGAAGAGCTGAAGAAGCTGGCTGAGCTGACGATTTTGTCGTTTGATCCCTGCACCCAGATGGATGTGGAGCTGAAAAATGCATGAGATGTCGTTGGCCCAAAGCATTGTTGAGATCGTAGAAAACACCGCTCAGCAAAACCAGGCTTCTTCGGTGGTGGCGGTCAAACTGATCATCGGCGAATTGGCCGGCGTAGAAATGCATGCCCTCATGCAAGGTCTCAAAATCGCCTCGCAGGGAACGGTTATGCAGGAAGCAAAGATTGAAATTGAGCGCCCGGGGGGAACAGCCTGGTGTCTTAAGTGTCAGAAAACTGTTCCGATTCATCGCCGCGGGGAGCCGTGTCCCGTGTGCGGCAGCTATCAGCTGAGTGTCAACGGCGGCGATGATTTCCGAGTCAGTGAACTGGAACTCGGAGATTCCTAGTTTTTATTTAAGGAGTGAATTATGTGTGTTACATGCGGTTGCGGCGGAAAGAAAGCCACGGTTGAAGAACTCGACCAAACGAAGACTCATGAACATCCTCATGCCGAAGACGGCCACGTTCATCGTGACAGCGACCAGCATCGCCATCATCATGACGCCGGCCATCATGAACACGGCAGTGCCGGTGCTCATAAGCACGAATAATTATTGATATTCCGACGGGAGCTCGTGTACAGCTCGAGCTCCGGTCTTTTCTTCGACCAAGGAAAAAAGAATGGGAAAAATCAACGATCGTTTGGTCCAGTTGGAAATTGACGTTTTAAGCGCCAACGACAAGAAGGCGGCCCAAAACCGCGAGAAATTTATTGCCGAAGGCATCTTGGCATTAAACCTTGTTTCCAGTCCCGGAAGCGGTAAGACCACACTGCTCTGCAATATGATCAATAAGATCAAAGATCAGTACAAACTTGCTGTGATCGAAGGAGATCAACAAACCCTCAACGACGCCGAACGCATTCGCGCGACCGGCTGCCGTGCTATCCAGATCAACACCGGCGAAGGTTGCCATCTTGACGCCGACATGATCGAAGAGGCTTGTCAAAAGATTAAGCCTGAGCCCAATTCCATCCTCTTTATCGAAAACGTCGGCAACCTTGTTTGCCCGGCTGCTTTCGATTTAGGAGAAGACTGTAAGGTTGTCGTGCTTTCTGTTACCGAAGGCGAGGACAAACCGATCAAATATCCGGATATGTTTGCCGCAAGCTCTCTGATGCTGATCAACAAAGTTGACCTGCTCCCATATGTGGACTTCAGCGTTGAAAAATGCAAAGAGTACGCCCGCAGAGTCAATCCGAACATTGAATTTATTGAAGTATCCGCCACCAAAGGCACCGGCATGGACGCTTGGTGCGAGTGGCTCGGCAAACGTTTTGCCGCTGTTTCGAAATAATTTATGAGCAGCTCGATTCGTGCAGAAAAATTAAGGATTAAAGGAACCGTCCAGGGGGTCGGTTTCCGTCCTTTTGTATTTGTTCTGGCCAAAAATGAGGGACTGACCGGCACCGTTCTTAATGACGGACGCGGTGTCGAAGCCGTACTCGAGGGTTCCTCTGAAGCTTTAGAACGTTTCCGCACTCGGTTGCTGAAAGAGCTGCCCCCGCTCGCCTCCATCGAATCGGTTGAAGCTGAAGATGTTCCTGTCGAAGGACGTCAGGACTTCGTGATTCTGGAAAGCCGATCTAATTCAGTCAGCACGGTTATCCCGGCCGATGCCGCCGTCTGTGAAGCGTGCCTCAAGGAACTCACCGACAAAAATAATCGTCGGTATCGTTATCCTTTTATCAACTGCACGCACTGCGGTCCGCGCTATACCATCACGGCGCATCTTCCCTATGACCGTCCTCAGACGAGCATGAAAGCATTCCCGATGTGCCCAGACTGTCTGCAGGAATATAAAAATCCCCTTGATCGTCGTTTTCACGCACAGCCCAACGCCTGCGACGTCTGCGGCCCGCATCTCGAACTGAAGGATAAAAAAGGCAATCTTGTTCTTTGTGAGGACGAAATTGCGGAGCTGCTCAGACAGATTCAAGACGGCAAAATTGCCGCCGTAAAGGGGCTCGGCGGCTTTCATTTGGTTTGTGATGCAGGAAATGCTGCTGCGGTCTCTGAGCTGCGTCAGCGCAAACACCGCCCGTTCAAGCCGTTCGCGGTCATGGCCTTAAACGACCTTTCCGCCTCTCGCTTTGTCCGCATCTCGGAGAAAGCCTCAAAAGAACTCCATTCACCACAAGCACCGATCGTCCTTTGCCCTAAAACAGAAGACGCCGATCGCCTCCTCCCGGGCATCGCACCTGAACTTAATCGTATCGGTGTCATGATGCCCTACACGCCGATCCATTGGCTTCTTTTCTTCGAAGCCATGGGGCGTCCTGAAGATCCGGACTGGTACAAAAAAGAATGCGATCTAGTCCTCGTTATGACGAGTGCAAATGCCGGCGGCGAGCCGCTCGTTATCAGCAATGATGAAGCCGTACAAAAACTCGACGGAATTGCCGATCTCTTTTTAACGCACAATCGAGACATCCTGATTCGCTGTGATGACTCGGTGATGCAGCAAAGAGAAAAAGACGTTCAGCTCATCCGGCGTGCCCGCGGATTTACGCCTGTAGCCGTCCGCCTGCCTTACGGCGGTTCTTCGGTCATTGCTACCGGACCGTGGCTGAAGAATACGGCTTCTTTAACCAAAGACGATCACGCCTTTTTAACGCAGCACATCGGAGACACGGATCGCGTCAGCAACTGCCGAACCTTAGCGCGAGCCGTTGAGCATCTCTCGGAAATTTTTGAGATCACGCCGAAATACATTGCGTGCGACCTGCATCCGGATTTCTTTTCCACATCGCTCGCCGAAGAGCTCGCAGACAAATACGACGCAGAGTTAATTCCAGTCCAGCATCATCACGCGCATATTGCCGCCGTCATGGCTGAGCACGGACTCTCGGAGCCGGTCTTAGGGCTGGCGCTCGACGGGGTCGGCTTAGGTACCGACAACAAACCTTGGGGCGGCGAACTCTTAAAAGTGACACCTGGGAGTTTTGAACGTCTGAACAGCATCGCTCCGATCACGATGCCCGGCGCCGATAAATGCGCCCGCGAAGGCTGGCGAATGGCAGCTAAGATTTTTGCCGAGGACGGCAAAGCCGAAGCGTTGGAAAAACTCGCTCAAGAGGTCAGCAAACCCAGCCTTCACCTCATTACCGCTCAAGCCAACGCTCCTGAGACCACAAGTTTAGGACGTCTCTTTGATGCAGCAGCTTCTATGTTCGGCATCTGCCACGTCTCAAGTTACGAAGGAGAAGCCCCGGTTCGCCTGCAAGCGGCCTCCGAAGGACGTCAGGGACAAAATCGAACAGATCTTGTTGAAGTCATCGACGGACATCCGAATTTTGTCCCGCTTCTTCTGGCACTTTCCGAATACACAGATATACAGCAAGCAGCCGCGGATTTCCAAGAAACACTGGCTCAGGTATTGGCAAAAGAGGTCATCCGCGCCTCTGAAAGAGAAAACATTCAGAAAGTTTGCCTCTCAGGCGGCTGCTGTTTAAATTCATTATTAACGCAGCGGCTCCGCGAGCTACTGGAACGGCACGAATTACAAGTTTATGAGGGACTCAAAGTTCCTCCGAATGACGGAGGCGTATCACTCGGCCAAGCATGGGTCGTTCTCATGCGTCTTCACAGTACAGCTAAAGAGTAAGAATCATGTGTTTAGCAATTCCCGTACAAATTAAAGAAATCATCGACGAGAACACTGCCGTCGCAGAAATCTCGGGACTGAAGAAAACCATCTCAACTGCCCTCTTGGAAGACGTCAAGGTCGGCGACTATGTCATTTTGCATGTCGGATACGCCCTCCAGAAGATCGATCCTGAAGAGGCTCAAAAGACACTGGCTCTTTTTGCTTCTGAGGCCTCTGCGACAGGAGAACCGGCATGAAGTACATCACCGAGTACCGTGACAAAGAGCTCGCCAAAAAGCTCGTTGCCGATATCGCCAAAGAAGCCCGTCCCGATAGAAATTACCGGCTTATGGAGTTCTGCGGCGGCCATACGCATGTCATCAGTCGATACGGCTTGGAAGGCATTTTGCCTAAGAACGTCCGCATGATTCACGGTCCCGGCTGCCCGGTCTGCGTCATGCCGATCGGCCGTATTGATTCGGCCATTGAACTTGCCTTGGAACACGGCGTCATCCTCTGCACCTACGCAGACACCATGCGCGTTCCGGCTTCCAAGGGACTTTCGCTGATGAAAGCAAAAGCTCAGGGCGGCGACATACGCATGATTTACTCGGCAGCCGACTGTTTGGACATCGCTCGCGCCAATCCGGATAGAAACGTCGTTTTCTTTGCCATCGGTTTTGAGACCACCACGCCGGCGACCGCCGTGGTTTTAAAGCAAGCCAAAGCGGAAGGCTTAAAGAACTTCTTTGTGTTTTGCAATCATGTTCTGACGCCGCCGGCCATGCGCCACATTCTGAAGAACCAGGAAAAAGTCCAAATTGAAGGTTTTGTCGGACCGGCTCATGTTTCTACGATCATCGGCAGCGAGCCTTATGAAACGTTCGCCAAAGACTATTCCAAGCCGGTTGTTATCGCTGGTTTCGAGCCTTTGGATATGCTTCAGTCTATTCTGATGCTGATCCGCCAAATCAACCGCGGCGAAGCCAAAGTCGAAAACGAATTTACACGCGCCGTTCGCCCCGAAGGCAATATGAAGGCCATTCGAATGATGGAAGAAGTTTTTGCGCTTCGCGACAGCTTTGAGTGGCGAGGGCTCGGCTCCGTTCCTAAATCTGCGTTAAAACTGTCCGACGCATACAGCGACTTCGACGCTGAAAAGCATTTCAACTTGGTTTACCGCAGTGTGCCCGACAACAAGGCCTGCGAATGCGGCGCCATCCTGCGCGGCGAAAAACAGCCGTCTGACTGTCGTGCATTCGGAACGGTGTGCACACCGGAAAGCCCTATCGGCTCCTGCATGGTATCCAGCGAAGGCGCCTGCGCCGCTTACTTCACTTACGGCAGACACAAGAGATAAGAATTCCGGAGAATAAATAATGTCTGAAGAAAAGAAACACTATCAACGTCCTCTGAATTTCAAGACCGGAAAAGTCGAAATGAACTTCGGTGCCGGCGGCAAAGCCAGTGCTCAGCTCATTGCCGACCTCTTCGCTAAAAACTTCTCCAACGAGTTCCTTGATCAAGGCGATGACGGCGCCAGACTTCCTCAGCCTAAAGGCGAACTTGTTATGGCCACTGACTCGCATGTCGTAAGCCCTATTTTCTTTGCGGGAGGCGATATCGGAGGCCTCTCCATTCACGGTACGGTTAACGACGTAGCCGTTTGCGGTGCTACGCCTCTCTACATTTCCTGCGGCTTTATTTTGGAAGAAGGCTTCCCCTTGAGTGACCTCAAACGCATCGTGGAGAGTATGGCCGCTGCCGCTAAAGAAGCCGGCGTCAAAATCGTGACCGGCGACACCAAGGTCGTCGAACGCGGCAAAGCCGACGGCATTTACATCAACACCTGCGGCGTAGGCGTCCTGCCTGAAGGCGTTCGCCTCTCGGGCGCCAACTGCCGTCCGGGCGATGTCATCGCGATCTCCGGTGATATCGGAGACCATGGCGTAGCCGTCATGAGCCAGCGCGTGAACTTAGGGTTTGAAACCGGTGTCGTGAGCGACTCCGCAAGCCTGAACCGTCTGACCGAAAAACTCGTGGCAGAAATTCCGTCCCTTCGCTGCATGCGCGATCCGACACGAGGCGGACTCGGAACCACGCTGAATGAAATCGCTAAGCAGTCTTCCGTTGGCATGGTTCTTGAAGAGGACAAGATCCCGGTTAAAGAATCCGTAGAAGCCGCCTGCGAATTTTTAGGTCTCGACCCGCTCTACGTCGCCAATGAGGGTAAGGTCATTGCCATCTGCGCACCTGAAGAGGCAGAAAAGATGCTTCAAATCATGAGAGACGATCCTCTTGGCAAGAATGCTCAGATCATCGGCCGCTGCATCGAAGATGAAAATCACTTCGTCCAAATGGAAACAGGATTCGGCGGCGTCCGCATGGTGGACTGGCTGACAGGCGAACAACTCCCTCGAATTTGTTAAACTCTGAATAAGCACGGCTTTCGTGATACTTTGGGTTGAGTCGTGCGCTCCAAATAATTGAAAAATAGGTAAGGAGACTCAGTTGGTTAAACCGCAGACGATCTTATTGGTGGACGATCACTCGCTTATTACGACGGCCATGTCTGCTCTTTTGCAAAGCATGTATCCGGACGTGCAGATTCACGTCGGAGCGACGGCAAAAGAGGCTGTTGAGTTGGCTGAAAAATACGGCGACTCCGCTGATCTGATGATTCTTGACCTCGGCCTGCCTGACTCTCAAGGCACCGATCTCTTAGTACGACTTTTACAAAATTATCCGGCGCTCAAAATTCTGGTCCTCTCCGGCAACTGTGATCCGGACAGCATCCTCAAAGCACTCTCCGCAGGTGCCGCCGGCTACGTACCGAAGACACTTGACGCCAACCTGCTTAAGAGCACGATCAATTTCGTTCTCGAGGGCGGTGTCTACATTCCCTCGAAGATTCTCTCTCAGCAGCAGTCGATGGGAATGAGCCCTCAGCAGCCGGTTGTCAATCCCTCTTCAAAGGTTCACTTGACTACTCGTCAGTGTCAGGTATTGAAGCTTTTGAGCCAGGGCGATTCCATCAAGACGATTTGCCGCAAGATGGATCTTTCCGAGGGTACGATTAAAACCCATGTTACGGCCCTTTATCGCGCTTTTGACGCACGAAACCGTACGGAAGCACTCATTGCTGCCCGACGCAACGGCTTTAACGTAGATTAGTTTTTAGAGCCTCTACTAACGCAAAACCTCTGATACCGAGTTCGGTTCAGAGGTTTTCTTATGCGCTTTAAGTGAAGATTACTGGGCAGCGGCCTCTTTAACTTTAGCTTCTTTAGCCTTGCCTTCATCAGCAGCTTTTTCTTCAGCCTTAGCTTCTTTGCCGCCTTCTTTGTATTCGGCTGCTTGGGCCTTGGCGTTCTCTTTAGCCTGAGTTTGGCAGATTCTGATTGACCTTTTTGGCGGCAACGCCCATGAGGTCTATTTTCTGGCCCTGGTTTAATTATTTATATGTAGATATGTAGTAGATATGTTATAATTGGACTCAACAATTGAGGTGGTCTATGTATGTCTCTACTTGCAAAGGCGGAGCCAACGGGCAATACACTTATGTCCGGCTCATGGAGTCTTATCGGGATGAAAACGGAAAGGTCAAGCACAAGGTCGTGCAGAACTTGGGGCGGCTCGACATCCTTTCTCAGTCAGATCCAAACTACTTGGAAAATTTGAAGAAGAAGTATCAGGAAGACTATGCGGAAAAGAGCCGCCTTCAGTCGCTCAATCGACTCGCACAAGTTCAAAGTCTGCTTAGCTTTGACAACAATTCTTCTGCCGGCGCTCCGCTTCCTCTGCTGCAGTACGGACATTACCTCTTAAAAAAGATCTGGGACGACCATCTTCATTTGGATAGAAAGTTCAAAGATATCCAGCACAGACAAACAAAAGCAAAATTCGACTTAAACGCTGTTGTCTCCTACCTGTGCTTCTTGAAAATTCTTGATCCGCACTCCGTTTTTTACTCATTCGGAGATCAGGACGGTTTCTTAGGAGCGCCGGTTCAAGGCATCGGTTTAGACAGTTACTACGATTCTTACGATTACTTGTTTGAGCATAAGGACTCAATCATGAGATTCTTCAATCGCTCAATCAATAATCAGCTTGGGAAAACAAAAGCTACGTTGATTTTTTACGACGTTACCAATGTCTACTTTGAAACGGCGCTTACTGACTTGGAATGCGGCAGACAGCAGATGGATTTCCAAGACCGGCTTCAGGAAGAGGTGCAGCTGGCCTATGAAAACGGCGAGTTGGATGCTGCATGCTTTGACAAGGAAGGAAGACTGGTGCCCGGCCAAAAAACGGATGATTTCATTAAGAAAATTCAGGCGCAGAAAATCGAATACCTTCGAATGAGAGGTCCTTCAAAAGAGCATCGCTTTGACCTTCCGTTAACCTCCATCGCGTTAGTGATTAATGAAGAAGGCATCCCGATTGACTTTTATGTCTACGCCGGAAACGCCTCCGAGTTCAAAACCATGGCCGCTTCAATTGAATCTCTGAAACAGAAATACAACGTTAAAGAGAGCATCGTCGTAGCCGACCGGGGCCTTAATTCTGCAGCGAACTTAAAGATGCTTCAGAGCAACGACCTCGGATTCCTGATGGCACAGAAAGTAAGCAATCTGGACCAGAAGACAACAAAGGCAATGTTCGACCCTGAGGGTTATGTTCCGATCATCAAACAAGGAGAGCAAGTCGCCCGCTTCAAGGTCGTCAAAGACTGGACTAAGAAAGGAAAGCGCAAGGCTGAAGATACTAAATGCACTTTAGTTCTGACCTTTGATAAGAAGAGACAAAAACGAGATCTGGCAGTCCTCGAAGTCTGGAAGCAGCTTGTGCTGAAGAAACAAGCCCAGGGAGTAAAAGTTAAACCCAAGAGCTCCGGCTGGGCTTCCATTGCAAAAACTTCGGAAAAAACAGAGGCGAGAATAGAAGGAATTGATGAAGAGACGTTCGAAGCCAAACGCCGTCTTGCCGGGTACGCAGCTCTCGTTCACAAGAATGCACCTAACTGTCAGGAAACTGACGCTGTGCCGGACGGACGCCTGGCCGCCACCTACCACGAGCTGAACCAGATCGAGAGCTGCTTCCGAATTATGAAATCTCATCTGGGCTTACGGCCCATGTACGTGAGGAACTCAAACCACATTAAAGGTCACATACTTATTTGTGTGATTGCGTTGGGGATTCTCAAACTGCTGCAGTGGAAATTGAATAAATCAGGTACTCCGCTGACAATCCCGGAAATCATACGTGCATTGAATTCTGCGACGACCGTACCCATAAAAAGCGGCGATGAATTAATGTTCTTGCAGTGCTCGAGACCGCAAAACATTAGGAAGGGCTTGGAGGGATTGAATCAAGAAGAACTTAAGGCTGAACTTGCAGAACGCAGGAAGCAGCCAAATCAGGTTGAAATACTCTTTAAAACAGTGGGACTCGTACCGCCGGCCCGCTTAGTTAATCTCAAAGAAATGGGGCGCTGCTTGGGTGTAAGACTTACATCAGAGGAGGCAATTCCGGAATTGGTTAAGGACATGCTCTAGCATGTACACAAGACAATAAATTAAAAAAGCTCTGAACTTGCCGATAATCAAAGAGTTGAGAGCTTTTTATTTACCAGATTCTGCCAAACTCGGGTTTTGCATAGAAAACTATGGATCACAATATTTTCAAGGAATCTGTTCGATCGATATTTTTATCAGGGTAAAAGGGCGAATTTTTTGACTAAACTTTCCTGAATATTTACTGCTCAGAAAAGCCATGAAAGAAGAACTCAAATCGCTTTTTGCCGAAATTGTCGGCCTCAATAACGTCATTAATGATCCGGCTCTTTTCGGACCTTACACGGATGATTTCACAGACCACTACGTCTCAAAGCCTTTGGCTGTCGTCCGCCCCTCTACCACCGAACAAGTTTCAAAGATCGTCAAACTTTGCGCTCAATACAACGTTCCCATCGTCACCCAGGGCGGCAATACAAGTCTGACAGGCGCAGCGACAACTTATCGACCGGATGCTGAAATCGTCCTGTCCATGACAAAAATGAAAAACGTCATCGACGCGGACCCACTTTCAGACACATTAACCGTTCAAGCCGGAATGACATTGGCCGAAGTGCATGAAGCTGCAGAAAGTGTTAATCGTTCCTTCCCGCTGTCTTTTGCGGCAGAAGGCAACGCAACCATCGGCGGCTGCTGCGCCTGTAATGCCGGCGGAGTAGCCGTACTGCGTTACGGAACAACACGCGACTTGGTTCTCGGCGTTGAAGTCGTCCTTCCCGACGGCCGCATTTACAACGGTTTGAGACGTCTTCGTAAGGACAACACCGGATACGATTTCAAAGATTTATTCTTGGGCAGCGAAGGAACCATCGGCATTATTACTGCCGTCGTTCTGAAACTCTTCCCGGCGGCGAAAGAAAAGGAAACTGCTTTTTGCTGTCTGAACAGTATTCAGGACGCCGGAAAGCTTCTGAACCGATTCAAGATGAAAGCCGGCTCTTCTCTGACAGCTTTCGAGTTGATCAGCGATTTGCCGATCGAGCGAGTTAAAAAGTACCTGCCTGATATCGAAGTGCCTCCGCTCAGCGACTCTCCCTGGAAAGTATTGGTTGAACTTTCTCTGGAAAAGAAGCCTCAGGAAAGCATGATGGAACACATCTTGGAAGGTGCGTTTGAAGACGGAGAAATCACCGATGCCGCCATTGCCAGCTCTCTGCAGGATTCCCATACCTTCTGGCATGTTCGCGAATCAATCCCTCTGGCCGACAGAACGGCCGGCGGCAGTATCCATAGCGATGTCAGCCTCCCCATTTCTTTAATCCCTGAGTTCGTCGAAGAAACAAGCGCAATGCTTTTATCCGCTTATCCCTGGCTCGGGCTTTCTATCTATGGGCACTTGGGCGACGGAAACCTTCATTTCAATTTCGTCAGTCCCGAAGACCCGGGTGCAACCTACCGAAATGAAGAAGGAATTCGAGAAATTCTTTATAGTCAGGTTAATAAATTCGAGGGCTCGATTTCAGCCGAACACGGCATCGGAATGCTGAAACTTGACCATAATTACCAATTCAAGGATCCTTTGGAGATTGAAATGATGCGCAAGATCAAAAACGCTTTTGATCCGAAGGGCATCATGAATCCCGGGAAGCTCTTGAAAGCGGAATAACCAACGAGGAAACTGTGGGTAAGAAATCAAAGAAAAAGGAAAAGAAGATGGCAGTCAAAGAAACTCGAAAACTCGCCAAAGAGGAACCTTCCGACATTGCATCCGAAGTTCTCGATGACGGTTACATCGATGTCATGGATGACAAAACCGTTGCTCTTTTCCCTTTGGGCGACATGATTATTCCCACAGGCATCGACTACAAACCCGGTGATCCTGAAGAAGATGCATTGGCGGTAACCGATGCGCTTCCTGAAATTGAAGATCTTTGCTTCTTAGAAGTTCCGAAGTTTTTTTCTTTAAAGGGCAGTGTGGTCACACCGGCGATGATGCTTGAGCTTTCCCGAGCCGTCCAAAGGGTTTTGATTCGCCCGGAAGTCTCAGGCGTTGTCGTTACTCAGCCTGCGGACAATATTGAAGAAACAGCTTATTTCGTCAGCATTTCTTTATCGGATGTATTCCAGAATCAGAATTCCAAGCCGATCGTCTTTACGACCTGCATGAATCCCGAAGATCCGATGTTTGACGGGACCAAGAATCTTTTAGATTCCATTCGGGTTGCCTGTCACGACGTGAAGGGTGATATCCCAACGGTTGTCGTCTGCATGAACGGTGAGATCCATGCGGCGTCCCGCGCTCAGCTCACTCACACCAACAAGGCTTCTGCCTTGGCTTCTCCGGGCTGGGGCCCCGTCGGTTATGTCGACCGCGACAATGTTTATTTCCGCTGCGGTGCATTAGAGCTCGATACCGGTTTGAACTTCCCGATGCTCAAAAAGCTTACGGCCAAAGTTCCCGTTGTTAAAGCCATGTGCGGAGACGACGGTGCGCTTCTTGAAATGGTTCTTGAAAAAGAACCGGACGCCATCATCGTTGAAGGTTTCGGCCGCGGTAACCTTCCGGCCGGCATGATGCCTGCGATTAAAAAAGCGGTAAAGAAGGGCATTTTCGTTGTGATCTCGACGAGAGCTTCTTCCGGCCGTGTCTTAGACAGTACGGTTTTCCCGGGAAGCGTCGCGCAATGTCTTGAATCCGGCTGTTTGTTAGCCGGCGAAACGACTACCGCTAAAGCTAGACTTCTTTTGATGTACGTCCTTTCCCAGAAAGAAGCGATCCAACTAAAGAAAGAAGATCCTGAAAGATTCTTCGCCTACGTACAGGAATGTTTGGATCCGGTGCTCACCAATCGTCTCTTCGGTTAATGAGTCAAAAATTTGCTTCTATGGACGAGCTTTTCGAAGCGCTGAGCCATTCAGCGTTTCGAAGCAAGTTTCGTTTGTCTTACGCAGACAGAACTTATGCCGAGACTCGTAATGACGAGCTCTTGAAGAAACACGCCAAAGAAATTCTTCACGACAGAATCGGAAGCGCGAATCCGAAAAACGACGGCAAACAGACGCCGTACAAGGGACATCCGATCTTTACTGCGCAGCACGCGACCGGATGCTGCTGCCGCGGCTGTCTTTATAAGTGGCATGGGATCGACAAAGGCAGAGAACTAACGGAAGAAGAACTCAATACCCTGAGCGATGTGATCTTGGAGTGGATTCATCGAGACTTACAAAAACCGACTCCGAAGAAAAGAGTACGCAAAGGCGAGACTTTGGATCTTTTCGACCAAGATTAAGTTTCCTTTTTTGAAGGTTTTCAACACATTCCAGGAAGGCTTCTTTAGAAGCTTTCGGACTCAACCTAACTAAAAGTTATAACTAACCATCCATAAATAGTATTGGATTGAGAAGAAAAGAATTTTTATGATGGAGGCATATTGAAGGAGAAACTATGCCTCTTAACCGCCGTTCATTCCTCGGACTTTCAACAATTCTTTTGAGTTCTCCGCTTCCGGTATTTTCTTCGGAAAATAAACAAGCCAAGAGAATCTTGGTATACGGAGATTCGAATTCTTTCGGATGGGCCTGGAGCCCTGAAAAAGACATCTATCGTCTTCCAATCGATCAAATTTGGCCTCAGGTCATGGCTCAAAAACTTGGTCCTAACTATGAAGTCGAAGTTAATGCCTTGGGCGGCCGAACGGTAAAAAGAGATCAAATGGACGGCAACGGAACCGGCAAGAGCCTTTCCGGTAAGTTGTTCAACGGGATGGTTTCACTTCCTGCGGTTCTTTCCGAAAACCTTCCTCTGGATATAGTCATTGTCATGCTCGGAACCAATGACGCGAATTCAAGATACAAGAACAATGCAAAAGCGATCGCCGATGACCTTGAAGAGATGATTCGTATGATTCAAGCAGGTGAATGGCAATCCAACACTAAATTTAAGACACCAAAAGTCTTAGTCATTGCACCCCCGCTCCAGCCTAACGAAACAGCTTACGGCGACGCTTTCAGCGGCGCAGAAAAAATCACCAAAGAGCTTCCGCCGCTTCTGCAGGAAAAATGCCGAATTCTTGGAGCCGAATACATAAACGCTCAAGACTTCGTGAAAGGCATTCCGGGACAGATTGACCGTGTTCACCTTTCCCCGGAACAACACAAAGTTTTAGGCGAGGCGGCAGCTGCAAAGGTCAAAGAAATCTTTGCGCATTAATTGTTGAAAGGATCCTAGGAGGCCTTAATGAAACTTCTGACCGCTGCCGCTGCAATTACGACTTGTTTACTTATGTCCGGAAATGTCATGGCTCAAAACATTCAGATCAAAGTGGATGGCAAAGCTTACGCCGGGGGGATTAAATGGTAACGATGCCGCGAAAGACTTTGCTGCAAAGCTTCCGCTCAAACTTAAGTTTGAGGATTTCGGATCGACGGAACGGATTTCGTATTTACCGAAATCATTGAACCTAGGATCCGCGCCTAGAAGCTGCGATCCTCAAAAAGGCGATATTACCTATTACATCCCATGGGGAAACCTGGCGGTTTTTGTCAGAGACTTTCGTCCGTCTGACAACTTAGTCCCGCTCGGAAAACTTTCTCCGGAAGCGCTTAAAGCCATCCAAGAAAGCGGCTCCAAAGATGTTGAAATCAGTCTTGTTAAGTGAACGATATGGAAACAACAGGATTTTTGAGAAGAACGATTCTTTTAACAGCGGCAGCAATGCCGATGATAGGCAGTAAAGTGTTTGCAGCAACTCCGAATCAAGGTGCATCCACGGTCTATTTCTCTAAAGACATCAATGCGGAGAACTTTTTAGCAATTTATGACCGGCTTAGAAAAGACGCCAACCTTCCGGAAGACAGAAGACTCTCCGGCATCAAACTTCACGGCGATGATGTCGATACGAATCGAGGTATGTGGGAAGCATTGCTGAATCACATTCCGAACAGCAAGTTTGTTGAATGCAACTATGCCTCAATCTATCCGGCCGGAAGAGGCAATACGCAAGGAAATATTAGAGCGATAACGGCTCAAGGCGTCGACAAGAATCGCCTCGATATCTTGGATCGCAACAACGAATACACGGAAGTTCCGATCAAAGGCGGTAAAGAACTGAAATCTGTCTCTGCGCCGACGGCTCTATTGAAAGAGTATGGCTGCGTTGCAGTGACGGCTAATTTCCGAATTCCGAGTTTTGCGGGATTTTCGGGTGCGTGTAAAAACGTCGGCATCGGTTTAGCCAGCGGAGAGGGCAAGACTCAAGTTCATGGTCTGGGAGTCAGAAAAGATGCAAGATTCTTCCGAAGACTCGCCGATGCTTCAAAAGGCATTCACGATGCAATGGACAATCGACTGCTTTTTATTAACGTGGTCTCAAACATTCACGTTGATCCGCTGAAAGGTACTAAAGTCCGAACAGGCAATCTCGGCATCGTCGGATCTCTGGATTTGCTTGCTGCCGACCAAGCCGCGGCAGACTTAATTTACGGTCTGACTCCTGCCGAGTACAACGCTTATTCGCTCCAAGAAAAGATTGACAGAGGCTTCTTACAACTCGAGTACTTGGACGAAATCAAAGCCGGAAACCGCACCTACAAGCTCATAACACTCTAATTTTTATAGGAAAAAAAGATGAAAAAACTCCTCATTGCCACACTTCTTGGTTTAACTGCCGCTAGTGCACAAGTTCAGGCCAAAACACTTCTTGTCTATTACAGCTTCAGCGGAAATATTGAAAAGGCCGCTGTCGCCGTTAAAGACCAAACCTCGACGGATGTGATTCAGATTCAGCCGGCGCAAAAAGGCTTGAACTACGCGGCCAACAATTATTCTCTCGGAAGTGATTTGGTGGACCAAATTCGAAGCAAGCCTAATGATGCTTCTTCTTATCCCGCCATTGATCCGGTGGACGTTGACTTTTCAAAATATGACACCGTTATCATCGGTACACCGCTTTGGTGGAGCAATATGGCCGCACCTATGCAGACATTCTTGTTCCATAACGGAAAGGCAATGGCCGGCAAGAAAATCGGTTTGATTGTCTCCAGCGCCAGCAGCGGAATTTCCGGTGTTGAAAGAGACGCCAGACGCCTTATCCCTGAAGGTAATTTCACAAAGAGCCTTTGGATTCGTTCCTCTCAGTTTTCATCCGCTCCGAAAATGGTCGCGGAATGGCTGAAAGCCAACGGTCTGGCCTCTAAGTAATTTTTTCAATAAGAAAGGCGCCGAGGCGCCTTTCTTACTAAATATCAAGAAGATCTAATCGGCCAATTAATATTGGTCAAACATTCTCTGGATTTCTTTCGGATCCTTAGTCTGAGTCAGGGCCAGCATCAAAAGAACGCGAGCTTTCTGAGGATTCAGAGAACCGGACGAAACAAAACCGTACTTAGCGTCATCGACTTCCGCGTCTTTGGTTGTAGAACCGGTCGGCACACGAGAGGAGCGAACGATCGCAATGCCGTCTTTAGCTGCCCTCTCGATGATCGGGAATGTTGACTTATGAAGGTTGCCGTTGCCAACGCCGGCGGTGACGATACCGTCGTATTTGGCATCAACTAAGGCTTGAGCCTGAATTCCTTCAACACCTGCGTGCTGATAGACCACACCGACCTTCGGCAGCTTGTCTAAACCGTCGACCTTGAACTGAGTCTGAGTCGTGTGTTTGGTCACTGGTGTTGCATCCCACAGAACCTTGCCGTTATGGATCGTTGCCAGCTGACCAGCGTTCGGGCTCTGGAAAGTTTCAACGCCTGTTGTGTTTGTCTTCGTGACGTCACGTGCACCGAGAACACGGTCATTCATCACAACCATAACACCTTTGCCGGCAGCGGAAGGATCACCGGCGACAGCAACGGCGTTGTAGAGGTTAGCAGGACCGTCAGCAGAAAGTGCATTCGACGGGCGCATAGCACCTACCAGAACGATCGGTTTGTTGCACTTAGCCGTGAGGTTCAGGAAGTAAGCGGTTTCTTCCATCGTGTCGGTCCCGTGTGTAATCACAAAACCGTCTTTCTTGCCGCACTCAGCATTGATCTTCTTAGCAAGCGTCAGCCAAACAGCATCGCTCATATCCTGAGAGCCAATCTGTGCAACTTGATCGCTAGTGACATTGGCGATGTTTGCAAGTTCAGGAACTGCCTGCACTAATTTGTCGACACCGACCTTGGCAGCAGAGTAATTGGTTTTATCAGACGCCGCGGATTGTCCGGCAATCGTACCGCCAGTCGCGTAAACAGCAACGTTCGGCAGAGCGGCAAAAGCGGCACCGCATACTGCGGCAAGAACAGTTCCTAAAACAGCCTTACGAATCATTCTTCTCCTCCTCGAATTAAGAAAGCAAACATCACAAAGTGGTCTTGATGCTTGCTTTTGAATGATTCGGAGATTTTATTAACCACGTTTCTAACTAAAAATCGCTTGTTTGTGGTCATTGACTTTTCAGAAACTCAATTTATTTGCACCTAAATTTCTAACTATCCTTATAAATCAATCAACTATCTAATTTATTAAAACTTTATCTTCACCCAAACATTGAAAACTCATTTATTAATTATCGTGGTTTCCACTAATGAATACGGATGATGGGTAACATGAATTTTCTATGCCGTAAATTTCGACTCGCAAGAGATTGTTGCTCATGAAGAACAGACTCAAGAAAATTGTTTCAAATCTTTTCTTTCTGGCGACAGCTACAAAAATGGGCGCCGAAGCACCCAATAGTCAGAAATTTTGGTTTTAAAGCTTTTCGCTCCTGCCGCCCTTCGGCTGCCACTTCATGAAATGGTGTTCAGCCAGAGACACCATCCAGTCCAGGACCAGTGCAAACGCAGTCAGAACCAAAATACCGGCCATAACCGTGTTGATATCAAACGTACTTTCAGCCTGCAGAATCAGGTAACCGACACCGCTTGCGGAACCTAAGTATTCGCCGACGACCGCACCGACGAAGGCCATACCGACGGAAGAATGCAGCGAAGAAAACACCCAGCTCATCGCGCTCGGAAGATAAACAAATCGGAGCAGCTGAGTTTTATTGGCGCCGAGCATGCGAGCACTCGCCAGCACATTCAGGCTAACCTCTCGAACGCCTTGATAGACGTTGAAGAACACGATGAAAAAGACCAGCGTGATACCGAGGGCAACTTTAGAGCCGATGCCAAGACCGAACCAAACACCGAAAATCGGAGCCAGGATCACGCGAGGCATGGAGTTCAAACCCTTGATATAAGGATCTGCAATCGCCGCAGCCGTCGGAGCAAGTGCGAGCCAAAGGCCGACGAGAAGACCGGCAGCAGTACCAAAAATAAACGCAAGAACAGTTTCCGTCAGCGTAACGGCAAGGTTGGGATAGATTTCTAAGTTAACAGCAAACCAGTCCCAAATAACCTTTCCGATCTGAACCGGTTCACCGAAAAAGAAGGCGGCCTGGTTCTCATCCTGAAACATGAACGGAGGAATGAGGCCGGGCTTCGTCATCAGCCACCAGAATAAGAAAATTGCAACGAGCAGAAGGAGCTGGCAGGTGCCTAACTTGGTTTTTGACTGAAGAATAGGTGTGCTTCCTTTTTTCATTTTATTTCACCCGATTTCTCTGGTTCTCATAGCCCTTGAGCACCTCTTCGCGAAGGTCGGCCCAAATGGCGTTGTGCAGTTCAATGAAGCGCGGTGTGACACGGACTTCGGCCACGTCACGCGGACGAGCGATGTCGATATAGAACTCACCGATCGGATGAGAACCCGGGCCGGCGGAGAAAACCACCACGCGGTCGGAAATCGAAATAGCTTCGTCTAAGTCGTGCGTAATAAAGAGCACGGCCTTTTTCTTCTGCGACCACAGAGCCAGCACTTCGTTTTCCATCAGCTGGCGGGTCTGAATATCCAAAGCGGAGAACGGCTCGTCCATCAGAATGATGTCCGGATCCATGATCAGCGTCTGAGCCAGAGCAACACGCTTTCTCATACCGCCGGAGAGTTCATGCGGATAACGGTCTTCAAAACCGCTCAAACCCACGCGCGAGAGCCAATGACGGGCTTGTTCATGGCGTTCTTTCTCAGGAACGCCCTTAAACTGCAGACCTGCAGAAACGTTATCAATAGCCGTTCTCCAGGGCATCAATGCCTCGGCCTGGAACATGTAGCCGGCTCGCTTATTTAAACCGACAAGCTCCTCTCCGAAAACCTTGACGGTTCCTTTTGACGGCGTTAAAAGTCCCGCTGCCATATTAAGTACGGTCGATTTACCGCATCCTGTCGGACCGACGACGCTGACAAACTCACCGTCTCCGATTGTTAAATTCACATCTCTAACGGCCGTGTAGTGTTTATTGTCATCGCTGACAAAACTGCACGTCACATCGTCAAATTCCACTGCTGGCTGATTCATCTTGAATGCTGTGTATTCGTTGTTATTCGGTTTCTCTTGGGCGGAGCGCCTAGGCTCCGCCTCTTATTTTATTTATTTAGCCGGATATTTCTTTAAGGCTTCATCAACAAATTTATTGGTATAAACCTTGGTTAAATCAATCTTGGCAGGGTCGATCTTATCGTTCACGGTCTGAAGGGCGCCTAGAGAAATCTTGGCGCAGCCGTCCGGGAAGCGTCCGTCCGGAGACAGAGCGTCACGGTTGCCTTCGAAACCGGCAAGATAAATGTCACGGTTGCCCATTAAGTAGGAAGCCGGAACAACCTTGGCAACTTCTTCCGGAGTGGCCTTGGAGAGCCATTCGTCAGCACGGACGATGGCGTTGGTCAGAGCCTGAACAGTCTGGGGATTCTTTTCGATGAAAGAAACCGGTGCGTAGAGGCAGCCGGCAGGCATCGTGCCGCCGAAGAAGCTTTCGGATTCTTTAACTTTACGGGTGTCGGCAACGAGCTTGGCGTCACCGTTCTTCAGAAGAATCGTGATAACCGGATCAAGGTTAATTAAGGCATCAATCTGGCCGCTTCTGATGGCAGAAACTGCGCCGGAAGAAGAACCGACACCGATGAAAACAACGTCCTTAGGTCCGAGGCCGCCCTTCTTGAGGATGAAGTTGGCAACCATCTGAGAAGAAGAGCCCGGAGCGGTTACACCGACTTTCTTGCCCTTCAGATCGCTCAGCTGTTTGTAGTCTTTCATTGTCTTGTTGGAGACAACGAGAGCCAGCTGAGGCGCACGGCCCTGCAGAACAAAGGCGGTCATGGGCTGCTTTTTAGCCTGCATGGAGATGGTATGTTCAAAGGCTCCGGAGACAACGTCTGCACTGCCGCCCACAACTGCTTGAAGCGAACGGGAGCCGCCCTGGAAGTCAACAATCTTGACATTCAGACCTTCGTCTTTGAAATAGCCGAGCTGTTCAGCGATAGAAAGAGGCAGATAGTAGTAAAGACTCTTACCGCCCACGGCAATCGTCACGTCTTTCTTTTCCGGTGCTTGCTGAGCAAAGGACATCGGCCCGAAAGTCATAGCTGCAGCAGCACAGGCAGCTGCGATGACGGTACGGCGTGTGAATTTATTCATTTTTATTCCCCAATAATAAAAAAGGCCCGCTTGGCGGACCGTCTTTGAACTACGAATTTAGTTGATAAGAAACGATATATACAAAAACAGTCCTAGCCGACATTAAGGCGCAATCGCAGCAAGCCCAAAGCCAAGCTAAGACCGTTAAGAGAAAGGACGCAAACAGCCGCAAACCCCGGGATTGCCGGAGTGTTGTTTCGGTTGCCTGTTGTATTCGTCACTTTTCTTCCGTTTGTAAAATTGAGTTACAGATAAAGAATACCGTCTAAATCTCGTTTGTGCGGAAATCTAACTAAGTAATAACACTTAGAAGAAAAATTTTTGCTCGAATCGAAAAGAAAGCGTTTTAGTCGCTTTCACGAACACGTCTATTGAGCATTGCCTGCGCCACGGTGTTGACATCCGTGTATTCAATTTCGGCTCCGGCAGGAACGCCTCTTGCAATGCGCGTGAGTTTTAATTGGGGATAGTGTTTGGAGAGAAGTTCCGAGACGGCAAAGGCAGTGGCCTCTCCTTCTGCGGTGAAAGAAGTTGCAATGATAACTTCTTTGACTTCGGGTTCACCGGCTCGTTCCAACAGCTTGTCCAAGCCGATTTCGTGGGGTCCGACGCCGTTTAACGGGGACAGGCGTCCCATCAGAATAAAGTAGCGGCCGTGATAAGAAAGGCTCTGCTCAATCACCATCAAATCAGCAACGCTCTCAACAATACAAAGCAGAGAGTCATCGCGGTTATGAGAAGAGCAGTAGCTGCACAACTCGCCGTCGGTCAGATTGTTGCAGCGGGCACAGCGATGCACCGTCTTAGTGGCCTTTAAGAGGGCCTCTCCGAGACGGTTCGCATCACTTCTGTCGCCGTTTAGCAGCTGATAAGCAATGCGCTGAGCAGCTCTCGGACCGACTCCGGAAAGCTTCTTCAGCGCATCTATCAGTTCGGCAATTGCTCCGATTTGTTCCATTGAATTAGAACGGGAGTTTCATACCACCGGTTGCCTTGCTGATCTTGGCATTGGTTTCGGCTTCGACCTTCTTGGAAGCATCGTTGATTGCCGTCAGAAGGAGGTCTTCGAGCATTTCGCGGTCAGCATCGGCACCGACAAGGCTGTCGTCGATCATGACGCGGCGGCAGACGTTCTTGCAGGTCATCGTAACTTTAACCATACCGTTGCCGGCTTCACCGGTGACTTCAATAGTTTCGAGCTCTTTCTGGGCTTTCTGAATGTTCATCTGCATCATCTGGGCCTGTTTCATCATCTGGCCCATCTGACCCATTCCGCCAAATCCTTTCATTTTGATTCCTCTTAAATTTAAATTGTTCTAACTTTGCCTTCTTTATCTAAAAGGTCCAAGTCTTCTGCCTTCGGCTCGACGTTAAAGACCTTCATGAAAGAAAGAATTCTTTTGTCTTTCTTCAGCTCGGAGAGCTTTTTCTGCTTTTCTGCTAAAAATCTCTGAGCGTAAAGCGTACGAAGATTCTGGTATTTCGAGGGTGCCGTCGTCACTGTGACGAGGACATCGCTCCCAAGAACCTTCTTTAGTTCGGCCGCAAGTTTAGCAACCATATCGTGCGCTGTCAGTTTTTCCAAATCCACGGTGAGCTTCATATTCTGACCGTCGAAACTCTCCAGCTCGGCGCTGGTCACTAACGGCTGAGACGCCGGATCCAAATGAATCTTTTCTGCGGCTTCAAGCCACGCGTTCATCTGAACGGGTTCAGCGGGAATATATTCCTTCTGCTTTTCCTGAGGAGCGGGCGGGAGCACGGAGACCCCGGCTTCTTCTGAATATTCTTCGGGCCAAGCCGGAGGCGCCATCCAATCGAGGTCATCGGGGGGGACGCTGTCAGTCTCCGGAACCCACGGCGCATCGTCATCCGGCATGTCGATCGAAGGGATAGCAGGAGCGGCTGCTATTTCCGGAGGAAAAGGCTCAGCTTCCGGCGCCTTCGGCTGAGGGTTGACTTCTTTTGCCGCCGGAGCCGCTGCTGCCGGTTTTGACTTTTCGGCCGCTTTCTTCTTTAAGTTGGGAACTGCGGACTCCGAACCTTGAGGAACGAAGACGGGTTTGCCTGTCGCAATACTGTGATCCCAGGGAATGCCTTCCAGCTCCTGTGTGGATAAAACCGGTTTTGCAGAAGCCGCCGGAGCTTCAGGAGCTTTCGGCTGAGTATCTACTGACTGAGCTTTTTGCTGCGCCGGCAGCTCAGTCTTAGCCGGCTCAGTTTTTGGGAGGGCTGGTGCCTCTTCTTTATGCGTTACAGCAGCAGGCAGGCTTTTCGGCATCTTTCCTTCTAAAGGAGCAAACGCCAGCATGCGCAGAAGCGCCATTGTGAAACCTGCATACTCATCGGGTGCCAGCGCCATATCGTTGCGTCCATGAATCGCAATCTGATAAAAGAGCTGGACTTCGTCCGGAGAAAACACGCTCGCCAATTGACGGAGTTCGGGCGCGTCAGGTTCTTCATCGGTCAGAATTTCCGGCAGCTGCTGCGCCATCGCAATGCGGTGCAGCAGAACGGCCAAATCCTTCATCGCCTGCGTATAAGACAAGCTGCGGGCACCGATTTCGTCGGCCACCTTCATGATCTCTTTCGGCTCATGGTTGGCCAAGGCGCCGAGCAAACGAATCAGGGTCGTCGAGTCAATCGTACCGAGCATCTCGCGCACTGACTCCAATGTAACATTACCTGCACTGTAGGCGATTGCCTGGTCCAGGAGGGAAAGTCCGTCGCGCATGGAGCCTCTCGCTCCCGAAGCAAGCATTCTAAGAGCCGGCTTCTCAAAAGAAATTTGTTCTTTCTCTAGAAGCTCTGCCATATGGGAGGAAATAAGCTGAGGAGACAAACTCTTCAGATTGAACTGCAAACAACGAGAAAGAACCGTAACCGGCACCTTTTGAGGATCCGTTGTGGCCAAAATAAATTTGACGTATTCGGGCGGTTCCTCCAAAGTCTTAAGCATGGCGTTAAATGCCGCGGAAGTCAGCTGGTGAACTTCGTCGATCATGTAGACCTTAAAGCGGGCATTCGTCGGAACATATTTGGCTCTTTCCAAAAGCGAAACCATGTCGTCAATACCGCGGGTCGAAGCCGCGTCCATCTCGATGTAATCTACGAAACGATCTTCATCAATCGCGCGACAAGCCTCGCACACTCCGCAAGGCTCTGCTGTGATGCCGCCTTTCCCGTCCGGCCCGACACAGTTTAGGCATTTAGCAAGAATTCTGGAGATTGTGGTTTTTCCAACTCCTCGCGTGCCGGTAAAAAGATAGGCGTGGTGCAGCCGATTTTCCGTCAGAGCATGCGTCAGAGCTCGAACAACGTGATCCTGTCCGAGCAAAGAAGAAAAATCATGAGGCCGCCACTTGCGTGCCAAAACTTGGTATGACATTAGGCTATTCCGAAATATGTTGTTCAGCCGATTATGCGGAGAGCTGTTCTCCCGTTATCGAGCTTTTAAGCATGAGGATAATCCTATCTCAATTCTGCTCGGATTGTCCTATTCGTCATCGAGTTAGGAAATACTTCTTTACGTCAAAGAAGTCGGCCAAACACTCTCCGATTCATCCGGACCTTTGAGCTAAGCCGTAAGAGGCTGTAGATATAATACAGGGCGCCGCTATGGGCGCCCTTCTACTTTTTAAACTCTTTATTTTGCAAGTGCTTTTTGAGCAAATTGCTCAAGTTTTTCACCGGTCAGACGGCAAATACGCCATTCCTGCATAACAGTAGCGCCGATGCTTTCATAGAAATCAATTGCCGGCTGATTCCAATCCAGAACAGACCACTCAAATCGGCCGCATCCGTCAGCCACAGCTTTGGCCGCCAAATAATTCATCATCTTCTTGCCGATGCCGCGGTGTCTGTATTCAGGAAGTACAAAAATATCTTCTAAGTAGAGACCCTTGCGCGCAAGGAAGGTAGAGAAGTTATAGAAATAAAGCGCAAAGCTTACCGGTTTTTCTGTTCCGTTTTTTCCCGTCAGCCAGCCAACTACGGCATAACATTCGGGTTTGTCTCCGAAAAGGCATTTTTCAAGGAGTTCGGGAGTGACCTGACACTGGTTGTCAAGTTTTTCGTAATGGGCCAATCCGCGGATAAGTTCGGCAATAACCGGGCAATCTTGAGGACGAGCATTGCGAATATTGAAGTTATCCATTTGAGCACCTTATTGAAAAGGAAAGGCGAACCACACCTCGGCACTGCTAGTTTCGCTATGGCTGCTTCGTTCCCGACCTGACCAGATTCACGACATTCACATGCGAGGGGGCTCGCCGACTACGAATTATATATGAATTTGAATTCTGCGCCAGCAAAGAAAATGAAACTGAAATAGAGAGCCTTTTTCACGATTCAGAGTGGTAAGATGAACTAACTATAAGAAAAGGAGGAGAAAATGATTAGATTCAGCGTTCCATTCATCGCCCTTATGCTCGCGTTCTCCGGCACGGCCAATGCTAAATTTATTGGTCGTTGGGATCCTGCCGCCTACGCCCAGGGTAAATTTGAAATTCAAAAAACAGCCTTTGTTCAGAAAGAACCTGTTGTTGAAAAATTCAGATTGAAAGCAAACACATTCTTGTGAAAGTCGATTACACAGGAAAGATTTTCCGAAAAGGGTATGCGTTTGCTAAAAATTAACCTTGTCCAATAGTCAAACGAGCGTCGCTCCGGAAAGTAGTTTCTGCGCGGCGCTTTTTAGTTCTGCTTATTTGGATCGTTTTCAAAACTCCGGCCTGCACCCGCTTAGCTTTTCCTTCCTTGTCCGCTCAACGTTCTAAGAAGTTTTCACACATTGTTAATATCTAACGTTGCACACACACGCCCTCAAGGTTGCTTCAAATGTGTATAGTTACAAAAATCCAGCATGAGTTTCACCTTTTTGGGGTTGTTAGTTAAGCCCTGAAAGCTCTCGGTGATAGTATCCCATCATCCGTTGGAGCCGATTTCGGTTCCAGGGAATCAATAATTGGAGGTAATTTAAAAAATGGCCTTGAAACAAGTTACAGACGCCAGCTTTGTTGACGACGTCCTGAATCAAAAAGGTGTGGTGGTCGTTGACTTCTGGGCTCCCTGGTGCGGTCCCTGCCGCATGCTCGGACCGGTTCTTGAAAAAGCTGCCGAAACCCTTCCCGACGGCGTTCAGATCGTTAAATACAACGTTGATGAGTGCCAGGATGTTGCTTCTCAGCTGGGCGTTCGCGGTATTCCGACTCTTGCCGTTTACAAAGACGGTCAGCTCCAGGCTCAGCAGGCCGGCGCTATGAATTCCGCTCAGTTCTCTGAATTCCTCAAGAACTTCATCTAATTTTGCTCTACAACGGTTCGATTTCCTCTTTATCGAACCGTTGCTTCCTTCCTCCCTTAATTCTTCTTTCCTCTTTTATTTAAATCTCTTCGCTTGGGATTATTGTGTAATCCTTATTTGCAAGAGCTTCATTTCCTATGCATTTATCCGACCTTAAATCCAAGCACGTCTCCGAGCTTCTCGATATTGCTTTAGAGCTCGACGTTGATAACGCCAGCCGCCTTCGCAAGCAGGAACTCATGTTCGCTATCTTGAAGAAACGTGCGAAAGCCGGCGAACAGATTTTCGGTGACGGAACTTTGGAAATCCTTCCTGACGGATTCGGTTTCCTTCGCTCTCCGGTTTCTTCTTATTTAGCCAGCACGGAAGATATTTACATTTCTCCGTCTCAGATCCGCCGCTTCAATCTTCATACCGGTGACACGGTTGAAGGTGAAGTCCGCATTCCGAAAGACGGCGAGCGTTATTTTGCTTTAGTCAAAGTCGACAAAGTTAACGGTCTTCCTCCCGAAGCTCTTAAACACCGCATTCTCTTCGAAAACCTGACTCCGCTTTTCCCGAACCAGCCGCTCAAACTCGAACGCAATATCTCGGGCGACGAGAACCTCACCGGTCGTTTGATCGACATCCTCGCTCCGATCGGTAAAGGTCAGCGTGCTCTGCTGGTTGCCTCTCCGAAGTCCGGTAAGACCGTTTTAATGCAGCACATCGCTCACGCGATTACAGCCAACTATCCGGACGTTATCTTGATGGTCCTTCTGATCGACGAACGTCCGGAAGAAGTGACGGAAATGGAACGTTCCGTCAAAGGTGAAGTCATTGCCTCTACCTTCGATGAACCGGCTACCCGCCATGTTCAGGTTGCAGAAATGGTCATCGAAAAAGCCAAACGCCTGGCTGAAAGCAAGAAAGACGTTGTCATCCTTCTTGACTCCATTACTCGTCTGGCCCGCGCCTACAACACTGTCGTCCCGACTTCCGGCAAAGTGCTCACCGGCGGCGTGGACTCCAACGCCCTGCAGCGCCCGAAACGCATTCTCGGTGCAGCCCGCAATCTGGAAGAAGGCGGCTCGCTCACGATCATCGGCACTGCTCTGGTAGAAACCGGCAGCCGTATGGACGATGTGATTTATGAAGAATTCAAGGGTACCGGCAACATGGAAATCCATCTGGACCGACGTCTTGCTGAAAAGCGCGTCTACCCGGCCATTAACGTTGCCAAGAGCGGAACCCGTAAGGAAGAACTGCTTCTAGCTCCGCAGGAACTTCAGAACATTTGGATTCTTAGAAAGTTCCTCTACGACATGGACGAAATCCAGGCAATGGAATTCCTGCTTGATAAGATGCGCCCGACAAAGAACAATGCTGAGTTCTTTGCCATGATGCGCCGATAATCAGGCATCTGTTTGCTTTACAAGGAAATTTGGGTATAATTTTGCCCTTGTTTTTATTAACTTAGGCACGTTCTGACATGCCGGACGTAAGACTCACAACGGTGAGCGGTCTCGCAAGGTTGGTGGCGACCGACATTTTTTGGAATACACATGAAACCGAATATTCATCCGCAGTATCGTGAAGTTGCCTTCACCGATATGTCCATCGGCAAGACCTTCATTATTCGCTCTACTGCCGACGCTCGTGACACCATCGAAATCGACGGCGTTACCTATCCGCAGGTTAAGCTTGATACCTCCAGCGAATCTCATCCTTTCTACACTGGCGCTCAGACACGTATCGTCGAAGCCGGCCGTGTTGAAAAATTCCGTCAGAAATTCGCTGCTAAGTCTGCTGCCCTTAACGCTTCTGCTGAAGCTGCCAAGGCTGCTAAGGCTAAAAAATAATTTTTCAGTTTCATACTGATCCGAAGGGCAGCCTTTTGGGCTGCCCTTTTCTTTAGTAAAATCGCACCTTTCAGGTCTACAACCACACTGCTTCGATGTTAAGTAACCATTCCTCTCCGGCCGTCGTCAGCGCTTCGGCTGCCGGTAAGCTTCCGAGAGCTGCATTGATTGCACTTTTAGTTGCCTTCGTGCTGCCGTTGTTCTTTTCTACGGATGTCTGGAGCGGAAAGTCGCTTATTTCGTTCGGTGTTGCGTGGAACATGGCCAACGGTTCCTTTGCCGACTGGCTTCTTCCGAACGTCAACGGATTCCCGGCTTCCGACGTCGGACCGCTTTCCTTCTGGTTTGCAGCACTCAGCATCAAGGTTTTCGGACCTCTTTTCGGAAACGTAGAGGCATTTCATATCACCGCAGGTTTGTGGTTTTCAGTGACCACGGCCGCGATTTGGTATTCCACTTATCTTCTTTCCCGACGCGATGAAGCTCAGCCCGTGAGCTTTGCCTTCGGCGGTGAAGCCGCTCGCAAAGACTACGGCCGCTTAGTCGCCGATATTGCCGTTCTCTTAACTGTCGGCACCTACGGCATCATTTCCGCTTTCCACGAACTGACACCGGTTACCTGTCTGCTCGCTTTTTCTGCCTTGGCTTTCTACGGCATCGTATTAAGTCTTCAATATCTGTGGCGCGGTTCCATTATTGCCGGACTTTCTATCGGCGCAATTGCCTTAGCCAGCAGTCCCGGAGCCGGCCTTTGGTGCTTTTTCGGCGCTTGGGTCGCGATTTTCCTGACGCCCGACTACACCAGCCGTTCCAAACGCGCCGTGCTGACTTTATCGATAGCCTTTGCAACAGCAATGCTGTGGCCGATCCTGGTCTTTGCCTGTTTCCCCGCAGAAGCCGCAGAATGGTTCAAGAGCTGGATCTCTACCAGTCTTGCCGTGCTTTCTCCGCTGCCGGCTGACGAATACCTTTGGCTGCTTAAAAACATTTCCTGGCTGACCTTCCCCCTTTGGCCTTTGGCTTTGTGGGGCATCTACGCCTGGAGAGACCAGATTCGTCAGGCTCCGCTGATTATTCCGCTTTCCTTCTCGGTTGTTGCACTTTGCTCCGTGATCTTCACCGGAACCGAGCTGTACAGCACCCTGCTCTTTTTAGTTCCTTCGCTGTCTGTTTTAGCCGCACTCGGCGTCGTCAGTCTTAAACGCAGCCGCGAGAACTTCCTGGACTTGTATTCCGGCATTATTTATACACTTGCCGTAATTGCCGTCTGGATTTACTTCTTCGCCTGGACAGAAGGCGTTCCGGCCAAAATGGCTTTCTCCCTTACTCGTTTAGCCCCGGAGGTTGAGCCGCACGGAACTTCCGTTTTCCTCTTCTTCCTTGCCGTTACCGCCACGGTCCTTTGGATTGCAATCGTCTTCTGGCGCTTGTTCAAACACCCGGTTTTCTCCTGGAGAGGCGCATGGATGGCCGGAACCGGCCTGACTGCGGTATGGATCATCGTCATGAGCTTATTCGTCAACTTGATTGACGGAGCTCGTTCTATGAAGCCGATTGTCGACAACTTCAAAGCAGTTGTCGTTGAAAACAAAATTCCGCTCGACAAGATCGGTGCTTCTCATTTAACTTTGAGCAATATCGCTGCTTTTAATTACTGGGGCGGTGTCAACTTTGATAAGCAGGCAGACGCACCTTGGATTCTGCGTGCCGTTGACCGAGATTACGATGAAAACACGCTTGACCTTCGCTACGAAGTTGTTGATGTTTTCCAAGGCCGTCCGAGAAGCAGCGAAAAGTTCCTCTTAATTCGCAGAAAGTAGTTTCTGCCTTTTTGGTATGTCAACTCGAATTTTGAGCCGGCTTCAACCGCCGGATACTTCCTATTGGGCAATTATTAAGCTCTCGCTCCCCGTTTGGATCTCCAACGTTGCCATTGTCGGCGGAGCCACACTCGATACTTTAATGACCGGCCATCTTGGTTCTACCGACTTGGCCGCTGTTGCCATCGGCTTAGCCGTTTCCGTCTCGGTCTTTGTTGCTTTAGTCGGCGTCATGCAGGGGCTTTCTCCGATCGCCGGCCACCACTACGGTGCAGGACATCACGAAAGAATCGGCTTCGAGCTTCACCAAACTATTTGGCTCGCCATTCTTCTTGCCATCATCGGTATGGGCCTGATGTGCTATACGCCGATGTGGATGACGCTGACAAACTCCACCGGTCGTGTTGCAGAAATTGCGACAAACTTCCTGCTGATCAACGCTATCGGTCTGCCGGCTGCCATGGCAGGACGCGCTTATATGGCGATGAACGCGGCTGTTTCCCGTCCCAAAGTGGCAATGTGGATTGCGCTCTCTATGCTGGCCGTCAAAGCCGTCACCAATTACATCTTTATCTTCGGCTGGGCCTTTATTCCGAGTTTCGGAGGCGCAGGATGTGCGATCTCTTCTACCATCAATGCGTTCCTGAGCTTGTTCCTTTACTGGGTCATTTGGCACTATGACAGCTTCTACGCCAAGATGCGCCAGAAGCGAATTTCCATGCCCAACCGCAAGGCTTTAACCAACCTGCTTAAGCTCGGAATTCCGATCGGTCTTTCCGCCTTCTTTGAAGTGACATCGTTTACCTTCATGACGATTTTCATTTCTCGTTTAGGCGCCGACGTCGTTTCCGCGCACCAGATCGTTGCGAACTTAACCTCGCTCTTTTACATGGCTCCTCTTGCCATCGGTGTGACCTCTTCTGTCTTGGTTTCTCAGTCTTTAGGTGCCAATTCACCTGAGACCGCCAGAATGGCGACCTACAAATGTCTTAAGTTCTGCATTTGCTTAGCGGTATTTGTTTCTGCCCTGCTCTATTTCTGCAAATACTTCTTTGTAGGCCTCTACACGAGCGATTTAGACGTCATTAAGGTCAGTACCTACCTCATCGGTTTTGCGTCCATCTATCACGTTTTTGACGCGGTTAACTGTGTCGGCAGCTTCTCCATGCGCGGCTACCGAATCACATTCCTGCCGATGATCATTTACGGTGTCTTCCTTTGGGGCTTGGGTCTGGGTTTAGGAAGCATCCTTACCTTTACTGATTATTTAAGTCCCGCTCCGATGGGCGCTGCAGGTTACTGGACTGCCATTACGATCGGCCTGACACTTTCGGGTATCATTGTCGGGCTTTGCGCCGTTTACGTTGCCAGAGCTTTTGCACACGGTCATAAAGTCTGGCTACGTTAATCCGATCTTTCTCTTTGAACTGAGAATTTGCGTTTTTCAGTGATCTAGCCGGAGTTCGGCTCCGGCATCCTCGTTAAATTTCAATATCCGTACCTAATAACGTTTCGGCTTCTGGTTCTTCCTGAACATCTTCCGGTGTCTCGGGCCCGGCTCCCGGAACTCCAACACCTAACGCTTCAAAGTATTTAATCTTTTTACCGGCAACTTCGTCGAAGTAGTAGCCGTGGTTAAAGCGAGTTTGCATGACGTTATTTAGAACCTGAAGGATCTTTGAATCGCTCTCGTAGACCAGGTTCAGTTTTCCTGCTTTCTTGTTTTCCTTCATATAGCTGCGGATTCTCGAACGAACCATCAGCGACAAGCCGGTCGCAATGAACTGTACGAAGGTTTTCCCCTGCAGTGCCTTGTTGTTAGAGCACCTGATTCGATTACAGCCGAGTCGGTCCTTGAGCGTTGCAAAGGCATCCTCTACGCGCCAGCGGTCCGCATAAGCCGTCCAGGCCTTAACCGGATCTTTCTCCGAGTCTGTGACTAAGACTCTAAATCCCTTGTACTTCAAGTATTCGTCTACCCGTCGGTTAACAATAACCAAGCCTTTTTCTTTATCGTTCCGGAAGAATTTTTCTTTCAGCTCTTCTTCTTGTTCGCTGAGAGCTTCCTCTTCGATGAGTTTCTTTTTAATCGTGAGAAGCGATTCCGTGAGCTTATTGGCCGCTTCCTGATAGATAACCGGGTCGTAGAACATGTGGTAATAAAGCTCGGCTGTCGCAGAGTTTGATGCCGGTTTTCCATCTACCGGCCGCGGATCGTATTTCCAATTCACCTTTGCTGTAGCGATGTTCTTTCTGATGTAAGGATCGCCGCTGTTGAGGTCTGCAAACTCTTTTCTGTGTTCATCGATAAGCTCTCTGGCCAGACAGCCTTTAGTCCCCAGACGGACATTAAAGATGAACTCAACCTTATTGATCAGACAGTCATTGATGTTTTTTACGCTGTTATAGCCTTTGTCAGCAACCAGAACCACATTCTTCATATTTAGAAGCGCTTGATCGGCAATCGTATGACGAATGGTGCTGACATCAGGGACATTGCCGTCATAAAAGCGATAAAAAATCGGAAGTCCCGACTTCTGGTCTACTAAGAAGAGAACGTTTAGCTGCGGAAGCGCATCATCATCTTTGTTCTTTCCGTATTCAATGTGGGTCAGGTTTGTGGAATAAGAAGATATTGAGGTGGAGTCCAAGGCAAGAATAATCTTATTGTCTTCGTCTTCCTGAAGATAACTGCGCATCAGAGAGAAATAACGCTGAACGTCTCTGAGTTCTATTCTTTGAAAGAGGCGCGTTACTGCCGAAGGACTTAGTACACGCGGGTAAGGCAGTCTCGTCGTCTCGGCAAAGCTTTCATAAAAGCTGACGTTGTTGTTCTGGTTAAGAATTAGAAAATAGGCTAGAGAAAGAATCTTTTTATAGTCCTTATGCCTCGGAAAGCACTCCTTTAAGAATTCTCCGACGGGAGAGTCGGCAACGATTTGGTCTAAAGCCCAAGTAGCACCGGCGTGAAGCTTCTTTATATTACGAGCTTGCTCGAGGGTAATACCTTCCTCTGAGATCGGTGTAAAGACATAATCTTTACCCTTTCTCTCAACCTGATAGTTACGAAATTCAGGATGTTCCTGAAGGAAAGCTTCATCAAAACGAATTTTTCCTTCCTTCTGGCCGCCAAGGATTGTTCCGATCTTTTTGGATTCACCTCTCTTACTTCGTTTGAGTTCTCTGTCCCAGACATTTTTATAGGTGTAGACGTAATAAACAGAACCGGCCTTATTGATCAGAATCGGAGGAAGCTTCGGATTCGGCATTGATAGATCTCCATAAATAATGATCTAGTTTAGCACAAAAAATCCCCAATTTCAATATTAACTTTATCTTTTATTGAGGATTTTTAAAATAATGAAGATCTAGAAACGCAAAACTTCAGGAGTCGGCCGCTCGTGAGTTTTATCATATCTAGAGCCGAAGTGTCCCCCTTCAGATGTCTTGCCGGCGACGATATTTCTCTGTTCAAGACCGATCTTTTAGCGAACGCTATTTCATGAACAAAGATGTTTTCGTCTAATATGAAAGATGCAGACAGCTCGTTTTCATCCTCATATGGCCGGCCATCAGATCGTTCTCAAATCTAATTTGGAAGAGACTACTCAGCACGGAAGTGAAGGCTTTCCAAACGGTCTTTCGCTCAAAAATGCTTCGATACGTGCCGCTTCATTGGCATAAAGAACTTCAGCTGTGCCTCATTCTTACTGGCCGCGTGCGTTTCTCTATTAATCAAAAGGAGGTTGAAGCGGGCGCCGGAGATGTCATCTTCATTAATTCTCAGGTTATTCACAGTGCGACTTCTATATCTAACGACGAAGAAGAGGCTTCCTACTGCTGCATTAACTTTGCGTATGAAATGGTCGGAGGCTTTCACGGAAGTTTGATGGAACGAAATTTCGTTCTGCCTTTCCTCAGAAATGAGCAAAACGATTTTCTCTTGATCTCTGAGAAAAGCGAGGAGGGCCTGCTCGAGGAGATTTCTTCAAAGATGCTTCATATTCGAAAGCTCTTCAAGGAAACCGAGCCGGAAAGATATTTCGATATTTTTGCGGAGCTGGTTCTAATTTGGAAAGAACTTGTGCGATGGCTTCACAAAACAGAAGACCAGCCTTCGACAAGGCGTCCGGAAGATTATGAGACGAGCCGAAAAGTGATCTCTTATATTGAGAAGAACTTAGGTGAAAAACTTACCTTAGATCTCATCGCTAAAGAAGTATGTCTTTCTAAATGGGAGTGTTCACGTCGGTTTAAGCGCATTGCGGGAGAATCGGTTTGGAGCTATCTGATCTCGGCAAGAATGGCAAAGGCCGTTGAGCTTCTTTTGTATAGTCGTAAATCCGTTGAAAGGATTGGATTTGAGGTTGGCTTTCCGAACGTTAATCTCTTTATTCGCCAGTTCAAAAAAGAATTCAGGACAACGCCGGGACAATTCCGAAAGAATCATTGAGCAACAAAGGTATATTTTCAGCGGGTATTGGAATATCCGAGAAGAGCTGTTTTCTTAGACTAGATGTCAAACAAAGACATTTAGTTCTAAGGAGACAAAATGAAACATTCAGTTCCTGCTCAAACCGAAAACGACCTGATCGATTTTTATCGAAACGCAATTCGCACGCGCAGCTATTCCAATCAGGAAGGCGACATCGCTGTGCTCATTCTCAAAGAAATGGAAAAGCTCGGTTACGATGAATGCTATATCGACCGAGTTGGCAACGTTGTAGGCAGAGTCGGCAGCGGTAAAAAAATCATTCACTTCGACTCTCACATGGATACGGTTAACGCTGGCGACCCGGCACTTTGGGACCATCCTCCGTTTTCCGCAGATTATGCTGACGAGTACATTTACGGAAGAGGTTCTGTCGACATGAAGGGTGGGTTAAGTGCTTCCGTTTATGCTGCGGCAGAAGCTAAAAAACAAGGACTTCTGGACGGGAAGACTGTTTATGTAACAACGACCGTTTGCGAAGAGGACTGCGACGGCGTCAATCTGATCAATTTCTACAAAGATTCGGGTATTAAACCCAACTTTGTCTTCATCTGTGAGCCTTCTTACAATGTCATTACGCTCGGACATAACGGCAAGATGCAGGTACGTATTCGTACCCAGGGCATTTCTGCACACGGTTCGGCTCCGGAAAAAGGTGTGAACGCGGTCTACGAGATGGCTGAAATCATTACTCGTGTTGATGAGCTTAATAAGAGGCTTCAAAAGACGGAAGGAAAAGGAACGGTTGTTCTTTCCAAGATCAGCTCCGTTGCCGCTTCTTTAAATGCGGTGCCGAGTGAATGCGAAATTTATTTGGATCGTCGCCTCCGTCTTGGTGAAACCATAGAAGATGTAAAGAAAGAAATGGACGCTCTCGTGGAAGGTAAGCCTGCTAAGTGGGAGCTCGGTGTTCTGAAAGAAACTTCATGGAAAGGAGAAGAGCTCGTCTATCTTCCCGAACACGATCCTTGGAAAATCGCTGAAGACGCTGAATTAACAAAAGCCTGCATCCGAGCCTATGAAGATGTATTCGGAGAAAAGCCAAAGAAATTTGAATTCTGGGACTTTGGCACCAACGCAGTGGTTCCGGTTTCGATGGGGATTCCGACCATCGGATTCGGTCCCGGAGAATATAAATTAGCGCATATGATTAATGAACGCTGCCGTCCTGAGCAAGTTAAGGAAGCGGCAAACTTCTATCTCAATACCATTGCGGAGCTGTGAAATGAAAGATCTCGACCACCTCAAACTGCCTCGTGCCGGTGAAACCTCTAGCCGTTTTACGAAAGAGCAGGCTCTCGCGGCACAAAAGTTTCATCAAACGCTTCCCGGATATTCCGTTACTCGTTTGGTTGAACTCCCTGCCTTAGCCAAAGAACTCGGCGTCAAAGACATTTTTGTTAAAGACGAAGCCTCGCGTTTTGGATTGAATTCATTTAAGGGACTCGGCGGAAGCTATTGTTTGTTCCATCTGCTTTCAGAAAAGTACGGATGGTCAGGTAAAGTTGAAAGCTTCGCACAGCTCAAAGATCAGATCGCGTCGCTGGAAGAAAAACCTAAGATCATCTCCGCGACTGACGGTAATCACGGCCGAGGCTTAGCCTGGATTTGTCATTTGCTCGGACTTAGGTGCGAGATTCTCATGCCGGCCGGCAGCAGTGAGGAGCGTCAGGAAAATATCCGTAAGCTCGGAGCCGATTGCCGGCGCACAGACGGCAACTATGATGAAACCGTCCATGAAGCAGAAAGGTTTGCTTTGGAAAACGATTGGCTGCTCGTTCAGGACACAGCGCTTCCGGGATTTGAGAAAGTAGCTCAGTTCATTATGCATGGTTACCTCACGATGGCCCTGGAGACGGTGGAGCAACTAAAAGGCAAATGTCCGACGCATATCTTTTTGCAAGCGGGCGTTGGCTCCATGGCTGGCGCTATGTGCGGATTCTTTGCCTCTCTTTACGGGCCTGATGTTCCGGTGATTTCCATTGTCGAGCCGAAAACCGCTGACTGCGTCTATCGTACAGCTGAAAAGGACGACGGCAAACTTCACAATGCTCCCGGCAGTCTGGAAACCATCATGGCAGGCCTTTCCTGCGGAGAGCCTTGCAACGTCGGCTGGAAAGAAATTCGGGCTGCGGCTTCCCATTATTTCCGCATTGAGGAATCCGTTGCTGCAGATGGAGTCCGCGTCCTTTCTTCTCCTTTGGAGAACGATCCTCGAGTGCTTTCAGGAGAGAGCGGAGCGGCTGGTTTCGGTACAGCGTTTGAGCTCTTGTTTCACAAAGCACAATACCAGGAAGAAATTAGCTCTTTAGGTTTGAACAGTGAATCTGTCCTTCTGTTTTTCAATACGGAAGGTGTTACCGACAGAAAGAATTTCCTGAAGATCGTTTGGGAAGGTGCGTTTGCCGAGAAAGTTTAAACGCCAAGTCTTTTAGGAGTATTCTCC
>OGUQ01000393.1_pt1 | contig 43515 bp, 38 predicted proteins | sample 1574701 | NCBI WGS metagenome assembly OGUQ01 (sample SAMEA2582087, study PRJEB24529) | metagenome | biome: Human gut stool | place: China | collected 2011 | reverse complement strand
AATTAACGTTAAAAAATACGCTCAAAGCTTGCTCAATTAGAGTAAAACAGGGCGTATGGGATGTGGCTTATGACACACCCTCGCTTATTACATCCAAAAACAAGTTTTATCCTGACTAAAATTTAGTCATGAACTCCACAACAATCTTGTCTTTTTCAGAAGTCTTGGCTATGCCACCCTTGCGATAGAAATACTTCTCGTAGTTGATACGGATATCCGAGATGAATGGCTTGGCAAGGCTCAGGGTTACACCGCCCGTAACACGATGACGCTTGTAATCGTTGATTTTCAAGGCACCAGGCTCTGTTTCAGAACCACCATATCGGGTACCATCGCTGTGGTCGCTCATGAAATCATATCTTGCCAATGGCGAAACCTTCCGGATGATGCTCTTCTGATTGCGAACCGGAATGTCATAGCATACGAATCCATCGAAAGCATGCACATCGTGGAAGGCATCCTTGCTATAATGCTTGTAGAGATACTCAGCCTCAGCAATGAAACCGCCCTTATGGAAGGTGATACCACCATCATACATCGTTACCGTGACATCAGACGGCTTAATCTTCTGGGTACTCAACACCAGGTTCACATTCGGAAAGAGAAACTGAGCCTTGGCAGAATAGTTAACGCCCTTGGTCCAGTAATCCTTCTGGTTGGTCAAGCCCGAACCGTTGAAGATACCGGCATTCACCACGATAGGGAAGCCAACATTCCAGGTATATCCGATTTCAGCACCCACATCGCGCACGTTACCCACCTGCTTGGCGATGAACGAACGGTTGGCGAAGTACTGCTGATGAGGAGAACGGTGAGCATCGATGGTGAATGGCACACGCTCCTGACCGATGGTGAACTGCAGGGTCTTCCAAGGCTTGATGCGTGTATAGGCATCGAGCATCTTGATCTTACCCTCGTCGCAGAGGTCGATTTCCGCCTTATAGCTTACCTGAGGTGTAATATTGCCAGTCACGTTGATGCGGGCTGTACGCACCTCGAATCGTCCCTCCCCCTCTTCGGTCTGGTACTCATACTTAGAGCGGATGGTTCCACCAATTTTCATGGTCTTGGTGAATTCCTCGATGCCCTTCTCCAAAGAACTGTTTCCTGAATTCTGGGCATTCATTCCCATCGACACCATCGTGAGTGCCATCAACAAATACGTTTTCTTCTTCATTTCTTACCTTATTATATATACACGTAAATCTGATTTTCTTTATTCCGAATGAAATCTTTTCCGATGATGCGGAAAGACATCTTCTTCATTTCGACTGCAAAGGTAAGGAGAAGATATTTCTACCGTAAAACATAAGTATTACAAAGCTGTTACATCACTGATTTTCTGCACCTGTAATATCATTGTAATGATGGCAAAAACGGAGGAATAAACCACTTCATCCACAAATAAAATAAAAGATATGTCTATATCTCAAATTTTTATGCTATCTTTGCACGGAAATGTGCGAAGGTAGCATTTTTTTTGTTTACCTTTCGCCTCTTCTTGCGTCATACACATAAAAAGGAACAAATGGAAGAAACAGAATTTGAACATATCGCCCAGGAAATGCGCCCCAGGTTGACGGCACATTGTCAACGCTATCTCTCGGCAGGAACCCTTGCCGAAGAAGCCGATGACATCGTGCAGGAAACCCTGGTGAAGCTCTGGAAGATGCGCGAAAGGCTCTCTGAATACCAGAGCATCGAGGCCTTAGGTATGACGATAGCCAGGAATCTCTGCATCGACCATCTGAGACGCAACAAAGCCCAGACGGCATCGCTGGAACAGATGAAGCATCCCGCAGAAATCTGTACGGCAACCGAACGTACCGACCAGAACATTATTGGTGAGGATACGCAAAGGCGACTCGACAAAGCGATGGACAGACTTCCGGATACGCAGAGAAAAATGCTGCTATTGAGAAGCGAGGGAAAGAGCCTCGATGAGATTGCCGAAATCTGCGGTGCCAACAAGACGAGCACCAAGACGATGATTTCTGCAGCAAGAAGATCATTGTTGAAAATGATGAAGTCATAAACTCTAAAAAGGAAAGAAATGAAGAAACTAGAAGATATAACCTATCGCCACGAGCTGATAGAACGCTACCTCGATGCTGATACCAGCGTGGAGGAAGAACAGGCATTGGCTGATTTCTATCGCCATTGCGAGAATAAGGATTTAACGGATGAGGATCTCGACATCAGAAACCTGATGCTGGGAATGGAGAACTATACTCCGAATATTCTTCAACCAACTTCTAAGAAGCACGAAACAAGATGGGTACGCCTCTCAGCCATTCTTCTCGCTACGGCGATGCTGGCAGGCCTCATCTTCCTGCTCTTCCCTATCAAGGATTATTTCTCATCCTCTTCCGAACAACAACCTGGTTTCACCAACCTGGTTTCTACAGAGCAGGTGGTTCGCTCGCAGCCATCTTCCGAGGATGAAGACGGGAACCTGAATGCGTACGAAAAAATGGAACGTGCCGACTCCATCTTCCTGGCTGCAACCCAGGATATCGTGACTCCACAGGAAATGAAGACAAGCAAGATTGCCCTTGCCAAAAGAAAGAATATCGCAGGAAGAAGCGAGAAACATGCAGGGAAGACTTCAGTAAATACGGAGAAGACTTCTTCTGAAGCAGAAAGAAGCATTCACGAAGATTTCAATCAGATTTATGAAGTAGCCTCTGCCGCCCTGCCTTCTGCCGAGCAGCTTACCATCAACCGCCAAGGCGATAACATCGTTATCTCAACCCTGGACAACGACGGCAACATGCTGCATTACACCATCAATATCGCAGAAACGCAAGATGGTAGTTATCAACTACTTCCACTGGCACAGTTAAACGAATGATAAAACATTTCACGCTGAATTATAAACATTTCACGCTTATGAAAAAGTATATTTTCACCATTGCATTTGCCCTGCTGGGCATAACCAGCAGTATGGCATCCAAGGCAGATACCCTGCGTATCTACAGCATCGACGGCGAGCGCATCCCAAACTTCACCGGCAAGGAACTCATTGGTAAAACCATCAAGAATTACCAGGTAAACACCAACGTCCTGCCGGCACCCAAAAGAGATGTGATAGAGATTCATATCATCACCACTACCACACCTCCTGCCCCCAAGCCAGACCCTCACTATCTGATCAAGGGCAGAGAGCAGGAACTGACTAAAGAGGAATTCTACAAGATTTCTCCCAGCAAAATCAAAGCCATCGAGGTCTTGAAAGAAGGCACCAAAGCCATTCTGGAAAGAGGTCTGAAAGAGGATGGCAGAGCCTACATCATCGTTACTCTGGAGAAATAACAGACAAAACATATCCCTTTTTCTTCAGCGACTCAATCTTAACGGTCACATCATGCTGAAGAGCATGGCGGAGATACGTCATCTGCACATTCACAGCCAGGGAGTTGGCATAGCTCACGGTACCCCACACCGCCTCCTGTATCATCTCCTTGCTTACTACATTGCCGATATTCTTCGCCAGCAGACGGAGGATGTCGGCTTGTCGGCTAGTGATGAGCACACGAGAGGAACGGGTGCGAAGCTCATTGTTGTTATAGCAGAAGGTGGTTTCTCCGAAATGATACACCTCCTCTTCTATCGTCTCACTCTCATTCATGGAGAACCGCTCCTCTATTCTTGCCAGCAACTCTTCCGGATAGAAGGGTTTGGCAAGATAATCGTTTGCCTTCAGGGAGAAACCTTTCAGTCGATCGTTCTTCTCCGTACGGTCGGTGAGAAAGAAGATAAGCACCTTCGGGTCGATGGTTCTGATGCGTTCTGCCACCTCATAGCCATCCATCTCCGGCATATTGATGTCGAGCAATACCAGGTCGGGCTTCACCTCCGGGAACTGTTCCCATGCCTTCTTGCCATTGCCGGCATAAGTCACGTCGTAGCCATGCTGCTGCAGGAAACCCTTCAGCAACATGGAATACTTCAAGTCATCGTCTGCAAATAATATCTTGATCATTTTTTCTGTTGTTTATAGCGTTAAACCGGATGCATCAGGAGTGCTGCGGGATGACAATCGAAATTCTGGTTCCCTTGCCCACTTCGCTCTGCATCATTTTTCTGCCCCCATGGGCCTTCACAATCATATCCACAAAACTCAAACCCAAGCCGATGCCTGGCTGCATCATATCCGGGTAAGCATTGCTGCGATAGAACTTCGTCCAGACTCTCTGCTGCTCGTCGGGCGAAATTCCGATTCCATTATCTGATACAGAAATCATGACTTCCTCCTTCTCGGTATCTCGGCAGGCAACATGGATATTGACAATGTCGCCGGAATACTTCACCGAGTTCTCCATCAGATTGCTGACCACATTCAGAAGCTGGTCTCTATCTCCCATCATCCTATCGGAAGTGCGCTGGTAATCGAGCGAAACATTCACCTCCTTCTGTCTGTTCTTTCGATACACAGCCACCAGATTCAGCAAGGCGGCATGGATATCGAAAGACGTTATCTGGAGCGGGATATGTTCCTCTGCCCTGATTACTTCCCGGAGTTTGGCGAGATAGGCGGTCAGGTTATCGCTTTCCTCTCTAACCGTCTCCATGATGAGAGCATTCTCATCCTTCTCATCTGTCTTTTGAGCAGAGAATACAGATACACACATCTTCAGCGTCTGTACGGGGCGTTTCAGCTCGTGAATCATCGTATGCACAAAGTCGCTTCGCATCTTATCCACCTTCTTCTGCAGGAGCATCACCTTGATGAGATAAGCTATGCTCAGGAGAAGCATGATGGTAACCAGCAGACTTCCTATCATCTGCCACATCATTCCCTTCAGGATGGGCAGCATCGGCACCTGCATCCTCATTTGCATCGACTGATACTGGATAGGATTGAAAGGCACTTCTACCAGCATTTCGTGATGAAACAAGGTAGGAGGCTCTACGATTCTTGTCTGCCACAGACGATGCTTTCCTGTCTTCATCTCTGCCCCGATGAAATCATTGCCCAGTTTCCTACTGATGAAACGGTCAAAATACGCCTTGTCAAAGTGGGTAAGCTGGTAAGTGATGTAAGTATTCAGGCAATCAAAAGAATTATTGGAATCCGTCTCACGCAAATCGAAAGTATCTCTCTTCTCCATCACATTACCGAATCCCGGCTTGCGATACACCACTCCACCAATGATTGTATCCGTATCCAGCGGAGAGCAAACCGTAGTACAGGGACTCTTGTAGTCTGAAAAATATGCCGTAACGACATAACCGATATGTGATTTTTCTTTTACCGCCGCTCCGATATTTGTCTGATAAGTGACTATTGCCTGTTCCGCCTTTTCGGCATTTTTCTTCCCCATCTCTCCCATCGAATAGGTCACGCTATTGTAGAGCCAATAGGTCTGCAAGCCTATCAGCAGGAAAGAGGAAAAGATGGCGAGCAGCCAGACTTGTTTGATTCTTCTATTCATATCATTTTTTCTTTTTTCTGTGCAAAGGTACGAAGATTTCACTATATATAATAAGGTGAAGCAAGATTATTTTGCCAGCGTAATGTTTCAGTAATGATTATTTGCGATTTTAAGCCCGAAAAGCTGTTCCTTTGCAGATGAAAACAAAAACAAGGAAGAAAATGAAGAAAGAAACAGTTATATGTGCGATGCTAGCCACCGCCACCTGTGCAACAGCACAAAACGGGAAATTCCCGACATCCGGAGTTTCCGCAGACTCAGTACAGACGGAAAAAGATTCAATCAAAGCTGATAAGGAGGCCGAGATTCAAGCCGTAACCGTAACAGGTCATCGCCCGATGTACAAGATGAGAAACGATGCCCTGGTTACCCGTGTCCGCAACACTCCTTTGGCAAAGGAGCCGACGCTGGAAGATGTATTGAAGCACATACCCGGCATGAAACAAACCTCCGATGGAACTCTGGAAGTAAACGGACTGGGAGCACCCACCATCTATCTCAACGACAAGAAGGCTACCTCTGCCGAACTCTCTCATCTCGATGTGAAGCTGATAGATGAAATAGAACTCATTACCACTCCTGGTGCAAAATATGATGCAACGACGGGAGCCGTACTGAGAATCCTGACGAGAAGAACAGACGAGGGTATATTCGGCAAGATGCAGGTGTATGATAAATTGAGCGAGGTGAACACCAACCACGAGGAATTGACCCTGGGTTGGGTAACGAAGAAGATTTCGCTCACAGGATTTTACGGCTACACAGACAACCGATACAATGTGCATCAGCCACAGGAAGCGCTCGTAAGAGCCAAAGATGGCGAATATCTCTTCGGAACCGACCGCTATGGCAAGAACAAGGCAAATTATAACGCTATAGAACTCAACTTCGACTGGTTGCTCAGCAAGCAACACGAAGTGGGAATACAATGGGAAGGGCTTTGGCTGAATGGCGGCAGAAGCGAGAAACAGCAGCAGTACTATCGCTATCCTAACCCAGCAGGAGAAGATACAAATAGAGAGATGAAGCTTTCTGATGCGGATGGCGAAATGAAGTACTTTAATGCGGAGAGCCAGCAATGGGGACACCAGCGCAGTCACCACTTCAACCTCTTCCATCTGGCTAAATGGTCGAAGCATCTCTCATCACAGATTTATCTGGACTATGCCAGGAACAAGGATTCTGACAGCCAGCCTATCACGGAGAAAGAAGGTAGCGAGATGCAGGAAACCCTCAACCGTTCCAATTCCAACTACGATATCTATAGTGGAAGAATCGAAGTCAAGCAACTCATCTCTGACAAACATTCCATCAACTATGGTGGCGAATGGAGCCTGATGGAAGGCAAGGGTAAAACCGAAAGTTCTGCCGATATGCTTGGAACTACGGAATACAAAAACCACGATACCAAGACGGCTGCTTACCTGCAATATCAAGGTGAAGCTGGCAGATGGAGCTGGTGGGCAGGCATCCGATACGAGCATCTCACCTCTCGATACACCAATCTGTCGGAAATATCTCCCGATAATATGGAGCGTCATTACGACCAATGGTTTCCATCGTTCGGTATCACTCTCAACGAACCATCGTGGCATCACTCGCTCAGCTTCCGAACTACCACCGCCCGACCTTCTTTCAGTCAGCTCAGTGGGAGCATCTACTATATCTCGCGCTTTCAGTATCAGATCAGCAATCCGAAGCTGCAGCCTGTCAACACCTATCGTCTGACCTACTCCGTGCAGTGGAAAGATTTCATGGGAATGCTGAGATACACCCGTACCGACCACTCCATCATGTACATTCATGAAGTGCCGGAGGACAAGCCCGTGAGATACGTGAGTACATTCATGAACTTCAACAAGATGCAGAAATACATGGCCTATCTCAACTGGGGTCACGTTTTCGGCTGCTGGCGTCCGAATGTCAATGCAAGCATCACTTACCAGCGCTTCTCCGTAAATGATCATGGAGAGCTAATCAGTTACAACGGAGCAACTTGGAATGCATCGTTTGACAATTACTTCACGCTACCAAACGACTATCAGCTGTCACTCTCCTACAGTTTTGACAACGGAGGACAAGTAGGCAAAACGAAGTTCAGCCCCACTCAGAACTGGAGTCTTGGTGCCAACAAATCGTGGATGGACGGCAGATTACAGGTTGCCTTCAGTGCCAACGACCTCTTCCATCAGCAGCTCTTCAAGGAGCGAACCCACGAGCATGCCGTTGACTTCTCCCAGACTGAGGATTACAAGCTATGGAGCTACAAGTTGACCGTAACCTGGAAATTCAACAAGCGCAAGGGAAGATACAACGGCATGAACAGTGCGGAAGATGAATTGAACCGACTATAGCCGGACAAGACTCTCTTGTCTTAATGATCATTATAATTTCAAGTATCCGGGTTATCCCACACCCAGCAGTTCTACTTCGAATATCAGGGTAGAACCACCTGGGATGCCCGGCTGCGAGAACTTGCCGTAGCCCATTTCGGCTGGGATGTAAAGTTCCCACTGGTCGCCCACGTGCATCTGCTGCATGGCAACAATCCAGCCATCAATCAAGTCGCTCAACCGCATGGCGAATGGCGTGCCGCCACGGCTGGAATCAAACTTCTTGCCATTGATGGTCCAACCGGTATAATGAGCCGTCACGATGCTGCGTCGGCTAGGCTGTGCTCCCTTCGGGTCTCCCTGCTTCAACACCTTATAATATATACCACGAGGCAGCGCCATAACGCCCTCCTCCTTTGCCTTTTCCTCCAGCCAACGCTTGTTGGCCTCAACATATTCTCTTTTTGCCATAAATCTATTTGATACTTGATATACTATGATTTTTGCGCAAAGTTACAAAAATCTATCGTATCTGCAAAAGAAAAAGGAGAACTTTTTTTCTTTTATCAAAGAAAAGCAGTACCTTTGCACCCTAATCAACCAAAAATACGATATGCCACAATCACTACATATTGCAATTATTGGTGGGGGTGCCGCAGGATTCTTTGCGGCGATAGAGGCCAAGCGCAACTTCCCTCACGCCGACATCACGATTTTCGAGAAGAATTCGAAGGTTCTCGCCAAGGTGGAAATCACGGGAGGAGGAAGATGCAATCTTACCAATTCCTTTGACGAGATTTCCGATCTGAAACAGGCGTACCCCCGCGGACATAAACTGATGAAGCGACTCTTCAAGAGATTCGACTACCAGCATGCCTTCAACTGGTTTGAGGAGAACGGCGTGCCACTGGTTACGCAGGATGACCAATGCGTGTTTCCGCAATCGCAGGATTCGCACAGCATCATCGACTGTCTGGTGAATACCGCCAAGCGACTGGGGGTGAAGATACAATGCAACCACCAGCTCACCGCCATCACCGAACTGGAGGATGAGCGCCTGCTCCTGGATTTCAAAATTTCAAAAGGAAAGGGAAATCTATCGGGTGCATCTTCTGTCTCTCATCCCGTTTCCGAAATCAGGCAGATTGCCTTCCACCGGGTAGCCATCACCACGGGCGGTCATCCGAAGATAGAGAACTTCAAGCATCTCTCTGATTTAGGACATGCGATAGAGCAGCCTATCCCATCGCTCTTCACCTTTAACATTGCCGACAAGGCTTTCAAAAATCTGATGGGCACGGTGGTAGAGCCTGTATATACCAGCATTCCGGGCACCAAGCTGAAGGCTGAGGGTCCGCTCCTCATCACCCATTGGGGCATGAGCGGTCCTGCCGTGCTGAAACTCTCATCCCATGCAGCCCGCCATCTGCACGAGAACAACTATCAGATCAAAATTTCCGTGAACTGGGTACACGAGAGCAACCGCTCGCTGGTGGAAGAGAACATCCAGGGCATCATCATCGCCAACCCGCAAAAGCAGCTAGCTAGCATCCGCCCTTACAATCTCCCATCCCGCTTCTGGCTCTTCCTGATTCAGAAAATGGGATATGCACCCGAAAAGAAATGGAGCGAAATGGGAAAGAAGGGTTGCAACCTGCTGATAGAAACCCTCACCAACGACCTCTATCAGGTAAACGGCAAGGGAGCCTTCAAGGAGGAGTTTGTTACCTGCGGCGGTATCAGCCTCAGCAACATCGACCTGCATACCCTGGAGAGCAAGGTATGCCCTCACCTCTTCTTTGCCGGCGAAGTGCTCGACATTGATGCCATCACCGGCGGCTTCAATCTGCAGGCAGCCTGGACCACGGGATATGTGGTGGGACAACATATCGGAGAATAGCCTATTCCTCTTTCGATACAAAGTCTTTCACGATGCGGGTGTATTCCTCGTGATGGTCGCGATATGCCATAGCATGAACGGAGCCTTTGGCGATGAAGATAGCTTTTCTGCCCTTCGTCTTTGCCTCGTAAAGGGGATGCAGCATGGCGTAGGGCACGAAGGCATCCTTATCGCCATGGATAAAGAGCATCGGTTTGGTGCTCTTGCGAACCTGCTCTATCTGCTGCGCCTCGGCAAACGACCAGCCGTAGCGATACTGGCAAAGGGCAGAAGTGGTATTCATCAGCGGGAAGGCAGGCAAGCCAAACTGGTCTTTGAGCTGAGCGGAAAACTCATCCCACACGCTGGTATAGCCGCAATCCTCCACAAAGCACTTCACGTAATCGGGAGTCTTCTCTCCCGATACTGCCATCGTGGTTGCCGCACCCATCGAAATACCATGAATCACCTGACGGGTATTCATCACTCTTCGTTCTTCATTTTTCACTCTTTGTTCTTCACTCTTCACTTTAAAAATCTCATTGGCGATTTCCGACCATCTGATCACATCCCATCTATCCTTCCATCCCATCTGGATATGATCGCCCTCGCTCTCTCCATGTCCATACAGATCTGGCAGGAGCACATTATACCCCATATCGTGATTATAGAGATAGGCGATGTGCAGCATTCCCTCGGAGCGCACCTGATAGCCATGCACCACCACGGCTGTCTTTTCCGTAGTCTTCGGTGCATAGAGATAGATGGCATGTGCCTTGTAGCCCGACGGCATCGTGACAAAGGTATCCTTCACGCAATGGTGCTGATACACAGAGTCCATCCAGCCAATCATCCAGGGGCACTCGTTTTTCATTCTGTTCTTCCAATGCTCAGCCGTCATTCTCTCCTCCTTCGGATAGTTGAGCGAATAATTGAGCATATAGTTGCTGGCACCATACAGTCCCAGCATCACGAGCACCACCAGGCCCAGAGCCGAAGCGATGCCTATCTTTTTCTGTTTCATCTTCATTCTTATTGCCATTACAAATATCTATTATAGAGTTTCCGCTGCAAAATTAAGGAAAAAGATGGAGATGGCAAAGAAACAGAGGAAAAAATCCTGTTAAATTGAAACTATAATCTGCTCTTTTCTGCATTACCAGCACCCGTACCCTTATACTTGCTCTTGGTGGCATTGAAGTTATAAGTTACATTGACCAAGAACATGCGGGTATTATCTATACCGGTTCTGGTGAAGTGCGCATACGAATTATTATATTTCCAACTCTCATTCTGACCATGAAGCAAATCCTCTGCTTCCAATCTTACAACCAGTCGGTTGTTCAGGAACGACTTGGAAATAGACGCATCCAGGGAATTCCATGCATAGTTGACACCCAATTCGCTATAATTACGCGACTGGTAAGCGTATTCCAATCGAGCCTTCCAATGATGGGGCAATACCCAGGTATTCTCCAAATCCAGATAGAGAGAAGGACGGTTGGCATTATAGTCGCTGACATATTTCTCGGCATCAAAGAACTGATTGACCAGACCTACCGTATAGTCAAGATGCCATAAGCCTATCACCGGAGTAGCCTCAAGATAGAACTTCAGGTTCTGAATCTTATCTACATTCTCATAATATGACAGGGCTATATCCTTATTGCCCTGGAATGGTTTCATCATATATACCGAGGCATTCTTGTTGTAGATATATTCAGCAGAAAAACTCAGCCAGGAATATTGCGCATCCCATTCCAGATGATAGGCATCCGTTGGTCGCAAGTTCGGATTACCGCTTTCATAGGTATGACGACTCGTATATCGGGTATAACCGGAAAGACGGAAGTAACTTGGTCGATAGGTCTTCGCCGTAAAACTCAACGAAGAATGCCACTTGCCCTTGTCATATCCCAAGGATACATTAGGAAATACATTATCATACTTTCTGCTCATATCCGGGTTGAGCACTCCCTCGGCATAATAGTCTGATTTCACATGCTCATATCTCACACCGGCATTCAGAGAATAATCTCCCAACGACCATGCAGCCTCAGCAAAAGCGGCTATGTTCTGTTCCTTGATTCTGGAATTATTGGATGCAGCCACACCACCCTCGTTCTGGTTGTTGGTATGACTATCAGAATTTGTGTATTCCGAACCAAAGTCTATGTTCAACTGGTCGGTCAAAGGATAAGAAACAACCAATTTACCAGCAAGCAACTTTCCTTTGGTATGACTATCTGAACATACAATCTGGTCGCCCAACTCAGAACTGGTTTCTGTGGCTTTCTGTATCTGGTCTTTCGTCCGCCACATAGCAGATGCATTCAGGTCTATACTCCACTTGCCTATCTTACCATTATAATAAAAGTCAGCCTGATGCATAGGAGTCTGCTTGGAATCAGACTCATCGTTGAGATAATTTACATCTCCCTGGTGAACTCCATCCTGAAAGATGGAATAGTTCTGCCTAACAGTAAAATACTTAGTATTGCCAGAACCAAACTTATATTTCAGACCGATGGTATGATTTTCGTTGAATTCATAATTGAAACCCAGATTGGCATCAGGTCCATAATTTCTAGCATCTATGCGCCCTACTGATTTTTGATATATCTGATGCTGATTTCCATTGATATATTCATCCAATCCCAACTTATCATAGAAATACGAATCTGACCACATCAATCCACCGAATACATCCAGTCCACCCACACGGTAATTGAGATTAGCCTGCTCTTGCCAGGCATTCTTCATGGCAAAACCATATTTTGCCTGGAAATTACCACTCCATCCATAACCTTGCTTCTTGACCGTAGTAATACGAATCACCGAATTGACCTGGGCATCATACTGCGCACCAGGAGTCGTGATAACCGTCACGTTCTTCACATCCTTTGAAGATATGGTTTGCAATTCATTTTTGTCGGTCAGCTTTCTGCCATTGACATAAATCTCCGGTGTGCCTTTTCCAAACACCGAACAGTTTCCATCCTTATCCACACGCACTCTTGGAACCTGCTTCAACAAGTCGGCAACCATACCCGCATCACTCAGTATCGTACCCTGCACCTGGGTCTGGAATCCCTCGCGAGTCAGTTTGGTCTTTGGGCGAACCGCCTTCACAATCACCTTCTGCAGGTTCATTGTTGCCTCCTTCAGAGTAATTGAACCTATCTTACCTGTATTATAAGTATCAACAGCGGTATGATAGCCCACGCAACTTACTCTTACTATCGCCTTTCTGGCTCCGCAGGGAATCACGAACTGGCCGTTCTCATTCGTCACACCGCCATTTATCAATGAAGAATCACGAACATTCAGCAGGGCTACATTGGCGAAATCTACAGGGCGATGATGCGCATCTACAATGCGACCTATCATCTTGGTGGGAGTCTTCTGCGTACACTCCACAAAGATGTTTTCGCCATCTATCGTCATCTTCATCGGATAGAAGCCCATGATCTGGCGGATGGCATCCGGAGCTGTTCGCTTCACGATACTTGTGGTAACCGTGAAATCTTCCAGTTCATCATACATAAAGTTGATACGATAATCCTTGGTGCTCTTGGCAAGGATGGTGAGTGCTTCTGACATAGAAGTGTTGCGGAAGCTGCGGGTGATGCGTTGGGCATAGATGGTCTGAAGAGAAAGGCTCATCAAACCTGCCAGCAGCATGATATATCTTAATCTTTTCATCTTATTCCACGATTAAAGTTTGACCTTCATAACGAATATTCACTTTCTCGAAATGATTCAACAGTTCGATGATATCATCCAGACTCATGTTCTTCTCCAGTTGCAGGAAGAGACGGATATGGCGAGCCGACTCGTTCTGATAAGTTACCTGGAGATGGAAATGCCCGGCAATAGGAGTAAGGATATTCTGAAGCTCAGCGTTTTCGTAAACCAATGGGAGCTGGGCAAGACTTGCAGAATCTGTCTTTTCTTCTATGTTGGATTTCTGAGGAGCAGAAACCTGCTGGATAGAATCCTTTTGGGATGCCACGAGTTCGGTATTGCTGTTATCTGATGGCTGATGAGAACGGGTTACCAGATGAATGGCTGCAAAGGTGATGCCGGAGACAACAAGGACGGCTGCAACGGCAGCCACCTTTCTCATCGGACTCCAGAGAGAAAACAGCTTGGCAATTTGCTGGGTTTCTGCATTCTGACTCATCTCTTCTTTCTGCTGCTTTTCTTCTTTCAGCTTCTCCCATTCTGCATCAATCGAAGGCATCTTCATCTTTTCCTTCGACTTTGCGAAATCCAGAGACTGTCGGGTCTCTACCAACTGCTGATAGAGTTCGTTCACTTCCTCATCGCCCAGAAGTTCATCCTTCTGAGTTTCGGAATACTTTTCGGGATGCTCCAGGAGATCGAGGAGCATATCCCATTTCTGAGAATCCATCTTCTGAGGATCTATGTCAGATAATTCATGTTTCATTTTCATTTCCTTTCTTCATTTTAGGGTTATTGTTTTCCTTTCAACTTTTCTCTGAGCGTTCGCAAACCTTTCACTATATGCTTGTTCACTGCCGAGATACTGATGCCCAACTCCTCCGCCGTATCCTTATACGACATTCCTTCCCGATAGCACAATCGGATGACGGAAGCAGTCTGGTCGGTCAGGTCATGGTCGATGCAATCCACCGCAGCCTGCCATCGCTCTTCCAGACGAGAAGGTTCTTCCTCCATCAATTTCTCTTCCGAGAGAGGAAGAAGCCGTTTCAGTCGTTCATCTCTTTTCTTTCTGGCTATAAGATTGATGCAGGCATTCTTCACGCTCCGCATCAGGTAAGCCCGGTCTGGAACCAGCTGTTTATCCCACAATCTGGAGAACACATCGCTCACCACATCCCTCGCCTCCTCATTATCATGGAGCAAGGCAAAGGCGAAGCGATACATCTGCTCGTAATGGTCGTGGAACAGCCGTTCCATCCGCTGTTCATTTTCTTTTGTCATCACGTCATTTTCTTCTTGTTTCTACTCTTATATACAAGCTTTCCTGAAATCAATTACCCCTAAAATGAAGAAATCTTCTACTTTCTTTGGAAAACAGATGCAAAGGTAATAAAAAACACCCTAAAACCAAGTTATTTGAACTATTATTGCAAGAAAAATCCGCAAAAACTTGGAACATAAAAAATAAAATCGTATATTTGTGGCAAAAATGGAAAGATAATGAAAACGACAAACGATTATATTACCATACTTCGCAAATACCTGAGCACCAAAGCTGATGCTTATGGCATTACAAAGATTGGAATCTTTGGATCTGTGGCTAGAAACGAGCAGACCGAAGACAGCGATGTTGATGTTTGTGTGGAAATGAAAAAGCCAGACTTATTCACAATGGTTCACATCAAGGAAGAACTGCAAGAGCTCTTTGGTAAGCCTGTAGATATTGTCCGACTTCGCAATAACATGAATCCGATGCTTTTGAAGCAAATTAAAAGAGATGGAATCTATGCATGACGAAGAACTAATCATCACTATTTCGACATAGATGAATCTATTGTCTTTGATGTAGTCAAAAACAAACTCACTGGAATGTTAGAAACAATCAATAAGATGATAGAAGAATTATAAAAAACATCGGTCAAGCAAAGAGCAAACCAATATGGTTTTGCCTTCGCTTGACCGATTGTCATATATTAACCCCCTATTTGCTATAACTATGCAACTGGTAAGAGTATTCCTTTCTTCATTTTTTGGAAAACAAGATTATTTATAAAGCATCACGATACTGCCAGCCGTAATGAGACAGGCTCCAAGAATAGTCTTCAGACTTACCGGCTCCTTCAAGAACAGGAATGAAAGACAGATAGTAATGACCACACTCAACTTATCGATAGGAGCCACACGAGAAACATCGCCCAACTGAATTGCCTTGAAATAAAAAAGCCAGGACAGTCCCGTGGCACATCCTGATAGAAAAAGGAATATCCACGTATGGCTCGGAATGGACTTCACCTCCATCTGATGATTTCCTACGAATACAATACCCCAGGTTATCACGAGGATAATAGTGGTACGAATGGCTGTTGCCAAGTCTGAATTAATGTCTTTCACCCCCACTTTGGCGAAGATTGCCGTTAATGCGGCAAAGAATGCTGAAAGCAAAGCATAATACTTCCACATAACTGATAATGTAATAATCCTAAAACCTAGTAATCAGGAAATGAACATTCATCCCAATCTAGAAATTCACTCCGAAAGTTGTTCCCGCGGCAAGGGTGTTCATCCATTCCCCACTATTTTTACTGTGAGATGGCTGGAGGTTATAATCCAGGAAGAAACGAATGCCATAGTTTTCCTTTGCCTTATAAGAGAAGGAGATACCGCTTCCGAAACAGGCACCACAATTTTTGGGAATAACGGTGCCACCTGATAGTGAAAGTCGAGGATAAGCTATATAGCCAGCCAGCAGTTTACTTCCGATATTCCATCGGGATGTGATGGGATAAGAAAAATAAGGACCAGCCATCGCCATAATGGCATCAAAAGTTTCATGTTCTGCTACCTCACCGCCCGTTTTCTTTCCATCCATTGCAACCTGGCGAGAAACAGAACCTTTCTTATCGCTCGTAATGATATGCGTATTGGAAACCGTAAATCTACCACCAATTCCAAGATAAGGATTCAGAAAAAGAGCACCTTCTACACCAGCCGAACTTCCCGACGATGTTCTGAATCCCTGATTCTCAGATATATCATAGTGGCTCAAAGGTATGTTTACGCCAAGATACAGTCCCAGGAACGAAGGCTTATCGTGCATGGAAAAGATTTCATTTTGCGAGAAATGTCTGACCCCATTGTCCTTAAATAAGAGATCGGCAATATAATAGCCAAACTCGACAGAAAGGATTCCGATGCCTGCACCCGTCAAGACATCACTCAGCCAATGTTTGTTGTTCGCCATACGCATCAGGCCCGTACCTGATGCTATAGTATAAGATCCTATCCCAATCCATGGACTCAGATATCCATATTCCTTGGCAAGCATTGTGGCGGTCATAAAAGCTGTAGCTGTATGACCAGACGGGAAAGAATGGTCGTTGCTTCCATCAGGTCGCATCACATGGGTAGTAGTTTTCAACGTATTGACCACTGCCCCCATGATTGCCGCTGAGAAAGCATCAGAAGCCAGCATCCTGCCCCAGGAGCTTCGGCTCTCCACACCAGCCACCTTCATACCAAGCATCACGGCAGCCGGCAGGAATTGCGTATAATTATCGAAGGGGCGATGAAATTGTTGCATATAATCGTTGCGCAGACTTCTAAAGTGCGTATCCTCTCCCTTGACAATCATACCAGTTACGATCAGAGGTGCCCCCACAAAAGTCATCTGATAGAACTTTGAATACGTGAAATCCCGCTTTTCAATATCAGTAAGTTTCTCGCTTTTCACTACTTTCTTATTCTCTACAGAACAGGTATCTACCTGCCATTCTATAGCGTTGGTTTCCTGAGCTGAGATATGAAGTACACCCCAACTAGAAATTATCCATAATATTATCATTTCCTTTTTCATACCTATTGAACTATCTGAATCCTAGAGGAGCATCCCTCCAACATTTTCCGTCGTTTATTAAATAGAATCATATTTTTGGCTGCAAAAGTACAAAAACAAATAGAGATACATTAAAGTTCCGCCTTATATTTCGTTAATTAACAATTTTCTCCCTCAAATTGTCATAACTTTGTAATATAATATAAAGACAAACATCTAATGATCAATTCCGGACTGATGATAGCTGGAACACTGCTTTGTCTTCTCCTCACCCTCCCATTCTGCAAGACACAGAGAGGGCAAGGAAAGAAGAAATTACAGTTGAGCCAAGCGAAAAACTAAGCAAAACATAGATTATTTTCGAAAAACCTGTGCAAAGGTAATAAAAAAACAGAAAAAAGCTTGCCCTTTCGAATAAAAAGTGTATCTTTGCAGCAAGAAACAACATCATTATATTATGGGTAAACGAGCCATCATAGAAGCTTTACGCCATTATTTCAGCACCCAGCCCGTACTGAAAGCCTGGCTGTTCGGTTCTTTCTCCAGAGGGGAAGAAACGAAGGATAGCGATGTCGATATTATGGTTTCTTTGGACAAGAGCAAACCTATTGGTTTAAAATTCTTCGGCATGTGGAGTGATTTGGAAGAACTCTTAGGTAGAAAAGTTGATTTGGTATCAGAAGGAATCTTACTCCCTTTTGCACAGGAATCAGTAGAACGTGATAAAATCTTAGTATATGAGAGAACGAAGTAGAGATAAAAACCGCCTAGAGCACAACAAATAAAGGAGTATCTAACTGAAGAAAAATAAAAACATCGGCCAAGCAAAGAGCAAACCAACATGGTTTTGCCTTCGCTTGACCGATTGTCATATATTCATTGTTTATTAAAAGAGTTTCTTCCTAACAAAAACTACAAGCGGCTCTTTTCTGCATTACCGGCTCCTGTGCCTTTGTACTTGCTATTAACAGAGTTGAAACGATAGCTTATAGTTAGCTTAACAGCTTGCGAATCGCTATAGTTCCATTTATCGAGCAACATACTTGTACCATAGGTAAACATAGAGTTACGGGCTGTACGAAAGACATCCGTTGCCTGAAATTGAAAAGTCCATTGTTTAAACTTCTTTGTTATTCCCAAATTCAACTGAAAACTCGGCTTCAGGGTTGCTATCGTATTATCACCAGAAGTATGCCCTATCATATCAGCCGTCAGTATATAACCTTTTGAAATAGAGAAAGAATTAAACCAATTGGTCATCAACAACGGATTGTTCAACTTAAGCATTTGCCCATAATGAACCATTTCAAAATTCTGTCCCATCAATACCAAAGACAAGCGAGGAGACCAAATCCCTATACTTGGCGACAATGATAGAACTGCCGTATATGTATTCATGTGGGAACGATTGACATTCGTTAGAATGTTGAGCGGTTTACCTTCACCCGGCTGCAAATCTATCGTATTCACTATGAAGTCATTGATATGTTGAAAACTGAAATTTAAATATACCCATTTGTATAATCCTGCGAAGGTTATGTCATGGATAATTTCAGGCTTCAGAAGAGGATTTCCCTTTTCATAAGTGAAGACGTCATCATATTGCATATTGCTGCTCAATTCCTGATAAGACGGACGACGAGTCTTCATCGTATAATCCAACGAGAAATTGGCTTTGCCTATCGGAAATGATAAACTTGCATTCGGAAACAATTTATCATACCGACGACTTTGTCCATCAATCCAGATTCCTTTCTCATAATAATCAGAAACGGTATGTTCATACCTCAGACCTGCTTCTAAATCAATTTTTCCCAATGGAAGATAATAGGTCAAGAATCCAGCCAACTTATTTTCCCTGATATGGTCATCTGTAGAAGCTATTATTTGTTCCACATTGTTGTAAGTTTCCTTGCGGTCTGTATAGATAAACTCACCACCACCTTCTAGCTTTCCTTTCCCAACAGGATAAGACAGCGCCAATTTAGAAGCAGCCATTACATTGTCCGCCTTGTTTGTGCTGTTAACATTACTTTCACCAGAAGCACAACTCTGCTCCTTAATATTCTGCACAGCCTTGTTCTGGCTAACAACCAAGTCATTATCAAAAACGACATTCCATTTTCCGAATTCTCCCCGATAATAAGCATTCACATAATGAGCAGGAGGCGTCTTGCGATTCCATTTCATATCATAGGATATGGATTCCAACTCTATCCCATTCTTCATTACACGTTGATATGTAGGCCATAAAGCAGTACTATTTGGTAAAAAGTTTACATTATAAGTAGCACCTATGGAATGTTTCTCATTGAAGACATAATTGAAACCTATCTTTGTGGCAATTTGGGCTTTGCTTTTGGGGAATATCCCGATGTCGCTATGCATTTGCCACATTTCTCCATCTTTAATGACAGTCTTTTTATCTATCTGATGCTGATACCTTTGCGTCAAATCATAATAAAGACTTCCGAATATATCCAGTCCTCCTCTACGCCAGTTTAAATTACCGCCCTCAGACAAAGATGTAGAATGTCCCTGCCGAGCCATAGAAGTAAACCCACCGCTCAATCCATCACCTTGTTTCTTATTCGTTCTGATCACAATGACAGCCTTTACCGTAGCATCATATTTTGCTCCAGGATTGTTGTTGAGAGTTACGGAGGCGATGTCTTTGGAACTTATTCTATCCAGTTCCCCCTCATCCGTCAACTTCCTTCCATTCACATATACCAATGCTTCACCCTTGCCATAAACACGATATTTTCCATCACTGCCATAAACACTCGGCACTTGCGCCATAACATCGTTGGCAGTACCAGCTTCGCTCAAAGGTGTTCCTTTCACCTGAGTAACAAGTCCTTCATTCGTCATCTCAAAGGTTTTACGATGTCCTTTTACAACCACCTTCTGCAGGTTCATTGTTGCCTCTTTCAGAGTTATTGTCCCTATCTTACCTATATTATATGTATTGCTTGTCGTAATATAGCCCACGCAACTAACTCTTACTATCGCCTTTCTGGCTCCGCAGGGAATCACAAACTGGCCGTTCTCATTCGTCACGCCGCCATTAATCAAAGAAGAGTCACGAACATTCAGCAGGGCAACATTGGCGAAATCTACAGGGCGATTCTTATTGTCTATGATGCGGCCTATCATCTTGGTGGGAATCTTCTGCGCACACTCCACCATGATATTATCCTCCACCTGCGTCATCCTGATGGGATAGAATCCTATCAGCTGCATGATGGCATCGGGAACACTCTGGTTTCTGATGCTCTTGGTTACTCTGAAATCCTCCAGTTCATCATACACAAAGTTGATGGTATACTTATGCTGGCGGGCGTTCAAATCCTTCAACGCCGCAGAGAACGACACATTATTATATTGTCGGGTGATGCGCTGGGCAAAAGACTGCTGAACTCCAAACAGCAGGAAGAGAAGAAGAAGCTCTCTGATAAGCTTGCCGCTAACGGGCATTGGTTTCCAAAAATCTCTCATAAACATATCCTCCTATCTTATTTCACCAACAATGTACCGTCAATATACTCTATCTGTATGCGGTCGAAAGCATTCAAAATCTCCAGGTTCTGCTCCAAAGTCTTCGTCTTGTTCCAGTTGAAGAAGAGACGGATGTGCTGGGCACCGGCATCCACATATTCCACCTTGACATGATAGAAACCGGATAGCTGAGCCAGAATGGTTCCCAATTCAGCATCATCAAACACCACGGGTTTCATATCAAGCGAATCCTTACTCTCTGCTGTTGCAGCACGAAGACTGTCATTCGACAGCGCCTGGGTTGTTGCCAACTGTTCTGTCGCAGCCTTGTTATCCGCTGTCTGATCAGAAGCCGGGAATCCCAACCAGCCGTTGTGAATCGCAGCCAAGGCTACACCCGAAAGGAAGATGATGCCGACGATGGATGCAGCAATCTTCACCCGGTTGCGATAAGCGCCTTTGGATTTGCCGGCATCTATCGCCATCTTATCCTCGTGATGTGCCTGAACAAACTCCTTCCAAGCCTCATCCACATCCACATTCTTCGGATTGGCTTTCTTGCCAGCCATTCTCGCCATCGCCAGTTCATGGAAGAACTCCTTCACTTCCTCATCGTCAAGCAGGCGCTCCACCTGCTCGTCGGTATATTTCTCGGGATGCTCCTGCATGTCAAAGAGCATCATCCGCTTTTCTTCTTTACTCATGTTTGTCATTGTCTTGCTCATTTAAATTGTTCCTTAATCCAGTCCATCGCCTTCGAGAGATGGTTGAATACCGTCACCTTGCTCACTCCCACTTCATCAGCCACCTCCTGATAAGATTTCTCCTGAAGATAGCGCAGACGGAAAATGAGTTGCCGGATAGGCGGTTCCAGGTCTTCGATGAGAAGCATCAGCCGGTCGAGTCGCTCGTCGGTCTCTTCCGAGAGAATCACGTCGGCATCATCCAGCAGCAGCTTCACCACCCTTTCCTTCACGCTCTTATGAGCTATCAGGTTGAGACAGCGGTTGCGGACGCTCCGCATCAAGTAACCATCCTCACTCCCAGGCACCAGAACCACATCATCGGCAAGAATCTGGGCGAATACTTCACTCACCACATCCTTGCTCTCGTCATCATCCGAAAGAATGCATCTGGCCAGATTGTACATCTTCGCGTAATGCTGACGGAATAACTGTTCTATGTCCTTTTTTCTGTTCATATACTATCTATACAGTTGAGCCAAGCGAAAAACTAAGCAAAACATCAACTTTTTTGTTTTTTCCTTTAAATCCGAATCGAAATCACCAAGATTCTCCCCAGATTGGAATGCAAAAGTACACAATCTATCGGAGATAGAAGACAAATGGTAAGGATAAATCGATTTTCAGTTGATTTATTTGTTCATTCCAACATTTTTTAGTACTTTTGCCCACCAAATTACGAACAAGTAAATAAGATTGGTATAAAACAGGTATTACCAAGATAAAATAAAGAATAGATTAGATAAAGGAGAATAAGATTATGTCAACGATTATTTATCCATCACCGATATTCGGTCCGGTAAACTCCCGCCGTCTGGGAGTTTCACTGGGCATCAACCTCATGCCATCTGATGGCAAGGTCTGCTCATTCGACTGCGTTTATTGCGAATGCGGATTCAACGCCGACTTCCGTCCTAAGAAGAAGCGCCCTACCCGCGAGGAGGTAAGAGAAGGACTGGAGAAGGTTCTGAAAGAGCGCCACGACAACAACCAGCCTCTGGACGACATCACCTTCGCAGGAAACGGTGAACCTACGGGACACCCAGACTTCAAGGGAATCGTGGAAGATACGATGGAACTCTGCAAGAAATATTTCCCTGAAGCACAAGTATCCGTACTCAGCAATGCCACCTATATATATAAGGAGGAAGTGAGAGAGGCGCTGATGCTCGTGGATAACAACATCCTGAAACTGGATACCGTGGATATGGATTACATCAAGAAGCTGGACCGCCCTCAGCAGCCTAACTACGACGTGAAGGATGTAATCAAATATCTGAAGATGTTTAAGGGGCACGTCATCATCCAGACCATGTTCCTGAGAGGTGACGGTTTGGACAATACCAGCGAGCATTTCGTAGCTCCTTGGCTGGAGGCAGTGAAAGACATCCAGCCTCAGCAGGTAATGGTTTATACCATTGCCCGTGAAACACCAGACAAGTTGCTGGAAAAGGCGCCAAAGGAAGTACTCGATGCCATCAAGGACCGTGTAGAGGCACTGGGTATCAAGTGTACAGCCAGCTATTAAGAGATAATCAGGATAAGAAAGAAAAGCAAGTAGAAAAAAGAAAGAATGAAAGCGAAAAGTAATATCCTTATTATCAGCGACATGTGTGGCTACGGAAAGGTATCTGCCGCAGTTCAGATGCCTATCCTCTCTTATATGGGACTCGACGTGTTCAATCTGCCCACCATGCTCATCAGCAATACCTTCCCATACGGCAAGTATGCCATTCTGGAATGCACTTCATATATCGAGGAAGCCTTGCAGAAGTGGAACGAACTGGGCATTCACTTCGATGCCATCACCACGGGTTTCATGGCTTCGGAGCGTCAGGCGAAGCTGGTGGCACGTTATTGCAGAGAACAGGCAGCACTGGGCACCGACATCTATGTGGATCCCGTGATGGGCGATTATGGCAAGCTCTATGGTGGAGCCAGTGAGAGTACCGTGAGATGCATGAAGGAGATGCTGAGCGTATCGCATCTCTGTTTTCCCAACTATACCGAGGCTTGTCTGCTGACGGATTCGGAATACAAGGAAGAGGGAATCTCGGAGAAGGAAGCCTATGAACTGATAGATAAACTGAGAGCCATCGGTTCCCACTCCGTGCTCATCACCTCGTGCATCGTAGAGGGTCAGCATGCCGTGGTAGGTTTCAATCATCTTACAGAAGAGTATTTCCTCCTGCCCTACGAAGAAATCCCCGTTCAGTTCCCGGGCACCGGCGACATCTTCTCCAGCATCATCGTGGGCAGGCTGAAGGATGGCGATCATCTCCGCCATGCCACCCGTATCGCCATGGATACCCTGCGCAACTGGATAGACATCAACAAGGATGACAAGGACAAGAACCGAGGAATTCCTATAGAAAGACATCTGGGGGACTTGTAGATTGCCATTTAGCAAACACAGAAGCAAGGGAATACCAATTAAGTTATAATGGAAAAGAAAGAAACAAATACACTCAGTATATTTCAGCGCCCGGTATGGGTAAGCCTGTTCGCCCTTACGGCTGCTATCTCGTGGGGATGGGCTTACCCATTGATTAAAATGGGAATGGAAGAATATCAGATTACAGCAGACATGACCGGAAGCAAGATGCTTTTTGCCGGCATTCGCTTCTTCATCTCCGGCATCATCATCCTTGCCATCGCCAGAAGCTCGCATCGTAAATTCGGATTCAAGAAGAAAGCTGTTCAAGAGAATGTCTGGTTCCTTCTCCTCTATGCACTCCTCAATACCACCCTACATTATGCCTTTTTTTATTTCGGACTCTCGCATAATGCAGGAGCACGTTCGGCAATACTCAATTCTATGAGCGTCTTCACGGTGGTTATCCTTGCCTGCATCTTCTTCAAGAGCGACAGGATGACGTGGCGAAAGGCATTAGGCTGCATCATCGGATTCCTGGGCATCCTTGCCTTGAACCTTGGCGGAAAGGAAAGCGGAAGTTTCACATTCCTGGGCGATGGTATGATTATCCTCAATGCCCTGTGTGGAGCCAGTGCTTCCCTGCTGACCCGAGGATTGAGCAAGAGAGTGGATGTTTTCGTAGGAACCGGTTATTCGCTGAGCATCGGTGGAGCCTTGCTGGTGATTCCTGCTTTGTTAATGGGTGGCTATCTGCCAGTCATCAGCCTCTGGGGCATCACCATCCTTCTGCTGCTCATCGCCATCTCAACCATCAGTTTCGCTCTCTACAACAAATTATTGAGCTGCAATCCCGTAGGAAAGGTAGCGATATACAATTCGCTCATCCCCGTAGTAGGAGCCATCACCTCCTGCCTCTGTCTTGGCGAAACCTTCTACTGGAAGTATCTGATAGCAGGCGCATTGGCTACTGCCGGAATTTATATCATCAATAAAGGGAAGAAATAAATTCCGGCTGTTGCCCATGCAACCCATATAGAAAGCAAAGCCACCTATTTCAAGATACCCGTTTCGCTCTCCTCATTGTTGATATTCCGCTGTATCTTATGGTATTCCTTTCCCCGATTGATATTCCAAGCAACACCGATACGGAACAAATTACCTCCCGAATTGTCATAACCACAAACCTGCTTACGGAGTAATGCGTTGACGATTTCTGCTGAATAGGATTTCGGATGAGCCATAAACGGATTATGCATATAGAGCGTAAAATCGAAATCACCTATATGATAACTGGCTGAGGCAGCCAATGAAGGAGGATTATGCCCGATGTTCTCTCCCTCCATAAAGTTCCAACCGTTATCAGCATACAGTATCACAGTCCATTTTCCCCAATATCCCTGTAATGTTCCACCATAATTATAAGCGGTATAACAATGACTGTACTCATCGCCCTTATTGAAAAAACGGTAAATACCTGCATTCACAGATAATATAAGGTGATCGGGAATAATGTCAAACCGGGTATCATTCGTAAGATACAACATATTACAATGGGGCTGATTCGTCTGGGAATAAAGAAACTGATCATTTTCCGTGCGGGTGTATTTCGCCAAATCACAATGACGATTGATGCGATAATTTAAGGTAAAATCAGTATTTATCCTTGGTTTACTGAAAGAGAACGCAACCCAGTTCTCATATCTACTGTTAGGCTTAAGCGAAGGATTACCCACAGTCCATTCCATACTGTTCTTTCGAATACGGGTATCCGAAATCATAGCTATCTGCGAAATATGCTGTGATAATTCACTTCCCAAGCGGATCTGAAACGAAGATGTCAAGGAATAAGCCAATGTGAGTTTTGGACGACAAAGCCAAAAACTAAATTCCTCATCTCCCTGTTGATAAGACTGATTACTCAACCCGAAGCCAGCCACATAAGTTAAACGGGTTGTTCCTTCCTTGAATTGTCCCAAACTTCCCTTGATTTGTGCAAAACCATAAATACCCAATGAACGGATACCATTCTCGCTAACCACATCACCCAAATACTGATTATCCATATATTTCCAGTTCAAGTTGGTTCCTGCAGAAAATGTAAAGGGTTTCAACCGGTTTTCATAGATAGCCTCAGCTATGAGCGAATAGGTCTTTCCATCTACCTGATATTGATAGGGTTCGCCCTCACCTTCATAATAGGCTCCTTTGGTGTGGATATAAGTGCCCAAAACATCTGCCGACAAAGACTGATGCTTGCCCAACTGATGATAGAAATACAAATCGAGAGCAGGAGTAAAATCCCTACCCTTGCTGGTTCTGTAAACAGGATATGCAGGCTTTCCTGATTCAGAAAACCACATTTCATTCGATGTATAAGGCTGATTGCCGAAATCCGTGGTAAGCGTTGTCTGGAATACATATAAGGCAGAATCAGCCAGATTATACTTCAACTGCAATGTATTATCATAATTTCGAGTTGCCCCATGCATGATTTTTCGAGATATCTGATACTCAGAACCATCATGTAGAAGATATTGAGCATCCTCATTATATTCGGATGCCTTATTATCCACATAAGTCTGCTCATATAAAATATACAATTGGCTCTTTCCCCTATTGACAGATGCATAGACATCGTTCGAACCGAGCTTGGTAGATAGCGCATTAGTCAGGTTGAAGCCCAAACTGCCACCCGATGAAGTCCTGCGGGTATGAATATCTATCACGTATGCAATATTCTTTCCATATCTTACGCCAGGGCTATCGATATAATCTACACTCATAATAGAAGCTACATCCAGCATCTGCACGTCATGCATATTGGCGAGAATGCCATTGATACGAATCTGCACTTCTCCTTTATTATCGGTAGCAGAAATGGAACGGCCAGCCTCATCAACCCTGATATGAGGCAAAGCCAACTTTCCCAAAAGCGAAAAACCAGAAAAAGAACGCTGCTTCTGAATATCGCTTGGGAATATCAACTTGCCATCTTCCTTGTTGACTACTCGTGCCGCCTTCACAACAACCTCTTGCAAGGCTATAGAATCATTCGATACCTTCTGGATCTCCTGGGCACTTACTTCTGCACAAGAAATCAATGCCCACAGCATCATCATAGCTGTTAACAATTTACTTTTCTTCATTGTCATCATATACTTTTTCTAAAACTTGTTTTCTGCTGCAAAGGTATCAAAAAGAGAAGACCGAAGCGAAAAATATGGCTGACATGAGTCTGACATTTATCAATTAACGAATATTATATCTAGTTTTATACCATCTTTCATAGAATTTCTGTACTTTTGCATTTGAATCTTTAAACAGTATATCATTTAAACAGAATAGATAATATGAAACTGAAAGCATATCATTCCATCCTCATCTTTGCCATCCTTGTGATGTCTGCGGCATTCTCCAGCGTGAGTAACTACCGCAAGGCACAGTATGCCATCGTACAAGATATGAACAAAGCTTTGGCTCTGACTCTTCAGGAAAATAAATATCAATGGATTACGCCTGATACCATCCAGAGCTACCGCTCACATCTCAGCATCGACCTGCTGAAGTCGACCAGTAATCTCTGCTATGTGATGGAAGACAGAAGAAGAGGCAAGAACAATTCCCAGTTGGTAAATAGCGCCAACCTGCTCAGCAGCAAACAGATGCTCCTCAACGAGCATTCTATCCAAAGTTATGCTAACTGTTCGATGGCAGATGTTTTGAGTATGAGCAACCAGCGGACACCTTTGACGCTTACCCTCATGGCTATGATTTGGGCTATTGCATCGCTATACTATCATCGCAGAAAACAACCCTGGAATCATGAGGCCGATATGTTCGGCACCATATGCTATTCTCAAGACGAGGATTCCTTCTACAATCAGGAAAGCGGACAAGCCATCAAGTTTACTCCGATGCAGCACCAGCTGATGCAACTCTTCTTCAACAATACGCATCATCAACTCTCCAAACAGGAGATTTGTGATGCTCTTTGGCCCAAGAAACCGGATGCCAGTGAAACGCTCTATACCTTGATTCGCCGTATCAAACCGGTGATTGAGCAGAATAGCAACCTCATGATTGAATCGGAAAGAGGCAAGTCTTACCGACTGATAATCAGATAAGTTCAGAAATGTCAGCCAAATGTCATACTTGTTATTTTGCTTTTTCCCATCTTCTTCATACCTTTGCAGCTAAAATACAAAAGAAGCAAAGATATGAAGAAGATTTTTTTGATAGCAGTTGTCTTGCTGATGATGATAAACTTCATCATCAACTATCAACATGAGGTTACGAAAGAGAAGCATACACCGATGGCGGATTTCAAAACCAAGGTAGAGATGGCACCTATGAAGGAATACAATGATCCGGACTTCGGCTACGTTATCAAATATCCTTGCTTCTTCCAGCAGGAGGATACTTCGGTATCGGGATACCAGGGCTATGCCCGCTTCTCATTCACTAATCATGCCAACATCATCCTGGAGAGTTACGTTACCTCCAACTATAGCAACACCCTTCAGGCTTGTGCCGATTCTCTAGCCCAGAAGCTTCATTCGGAGCGGACGATGCAGGCATCGAATAAAGCATTCATCCTCTCCGGTCCTGTCTATGAAAACGGAGTAAGAGTAGATGGCTACAGTCATTATGATAAATTCATCAAGAGTGGCAGAATACTCTTCGTCTATTCCCTCACCTATCCCGACAGCTACAAGCCAGCCATGCCCCGACTGTTCAAACTCATAGACGACTGGAAGGTTTTAGGGGCATATTAATCTGCCTTGAAGATATCCTCGTAAGCCTCTTGGAATTGTATAAAAACAGCTTTCAAAGAAGATAAAAGCGCTTGATTATTTGCATATATCAAATAATAATTGTACATTTGCGGTGTAAATATAAACATCGAAGATTATGTCAATATTCAGTCGCCTCTTTGAAAGGAAAAACAATCTCACCATAAGCTCTGACATCAAGAAGAAAGATGCCAGAAGCAGGAACATTGCCTTCGTGGATACCGAAGTGGGACTGAAAGACCATAAAATACACGACATCGGAGCATTGCGTTATGACGGAGCCACCTTTCACCAAGCATCGCAGACGGCACTGAACAAGTTTCTGCAAGAAGGAAAGGTTGACTATATCTGCGGTCATAACCTCATTCATCACGATGCCCGCTATCTCCAACTCAACGGCATACTGATAGATACCCTCTATCTCTCCCCACTCCTCTTTCCCAAGCGCCCTTACCATCATCTGGTAAAGGACGACAAACTGATGAGCGAGCAGATGAACAATCCTGTAAATGACTGCGAGAAAGCCAAGGAGCTTTTGATGGATGAAATCGCTGCATGGAATCAATTATCAGAAAGGAAGAGGAAAATCTTCACCTTGCTGCTCCAGAATGAAGAGGAATTCAGAGGATTTCTGATGTATGTGGGAGCCATCGAAAAGGATCATGCAATCATAGAAGTTTCGGAATTCATTCTTTCTGAATACAAGAATCATATTTGCGCCCATGCCGACATTCCGGCTCTTGCAGCCCAGTCGCCTTGCGGCTTGGCATACGCCTTGGCCCTCATAGGCACAGACGATTACCAATCTGTAACCCCAGGTTGGGTACTCTTCCATTATCCCGAAGTAGAACATATCATCTATATGCTCTGCCATACCCAATGCACCGATGGCTGCGAGTATTGCAACCGCATGCTCGACATTCATCACAACCTGAAACAACTCTTCGGCTATGATGCCTTCCGTACCTATGACGGCGAACCGCTGCAGGAACAGGCATCGCAGGCAGCAGTAGATGGCAAGTCATTATTGGCGATATTTCCTACGGGTGGCGGCAAATCGCTCACCTTCCAGTTGCCAGCCCTGATGGATGGCAGAACCATTCATGGACTCACCGTGGTTATCTCGCCTCTGCAATCATTGATGAAAGACCAGGTAGATAATCTCGCAGACCGCGGCTTCACCGATGCCGTAACCATCAACGGTCTCCTCGACCCTATCTCCCGCTCCCTAGCCATCGAACGAGTGCAGAGCGGAGATGCCACCTTATTATATATAGCACCAGAGATGTTGCGCTCCAAAACCATCGAGCGCATCCTGATGGCTCGGCATGTGGTGAGATTCGTCATTGATGAAGCTCACTGCTTCTCTGCATGGGGACAAGACTTCCGGGTGGATTACCTATACATCGGCAAGTTTATCAAGGAATACCAGGAACGCAAGTTTGGCAAGGATGCTATGGCCCGCAATCATGGTCAAACCCTGATACCCGTATCTTGCTTCACCGCCACTGCAAAACAGAAGGTGGTGCAGGACATCTGCGACTATTTCAAGCATTGGCTGGGCACCGACCTTCAGCTCTTCGCCTCATCAGCCTCACGTACCAACCTGCACTATTCCGTTATCCACGTAGATAGTGACGGCAACAAATACAATCTACTGCGCTCGCTGGTGGAACAGGCAGATTGCCCTACCATCATCTACGTATCCCGCACCAAGCGAACCCGGGAACTCGCCCAGAAGCTGACACGTGACGGCATATCTGCCCTGCCCTATAATGGCAAGATGGATGCCGATGAGAAGATACACAATCAGGATGCCTTCATGAGCGATAAGGTAAGAATCATCGTTGCCACCTCCGCCTTCGGCATGGGAGTAGATAAGAGCGATGTGGGGCTGGTTATCCACTACGACATCTCCGACTCTCTGGAGAACTATGTACAGGAGGCAGGACGTGCAGGAAGAGATCCACACCTCAATGCCAAATGCTATGTACTCTATAGTGACGAGGACTTGGACAAGCACTTCATCCTGCTCAACCAAACCAAGCTGAGCATCAGCGAGATACAACAGGTATGGAAAGCCGTTAAGGATTTTACCAAGCAGCGCCCACACGTAAGCTGTTCGGCGCTGGAGATAGCCCGCCAAGCCGGTTGGGATGACTCGGTATCCGACATAGAAACCCGTGTCCGCACCGCCCTTTCTGCTCTAGAACAGAGCGGATACATAGAGCGTGGCAACAACATTCCGCACGTCTATGCCACAGGTATCACCGTCAAGAACATGGACGAGGCAAGACTGCGCCTCACCGAATCACCCCTGTTCTCAGAAGATGAGATGAAGAATGCCATCCGCATCATCAAGTCGCTCATCACCCAGAAGCATATAGCCAAGGCACAGGATAGCGAGGCTGAATCCCGCATCGATTACCTCGCCGACATCCTAGGACTCAGCAAGCGAGACGTCATCTCCTCCGTTGACCGAATGCGCCAGGAAGGCATCCTTGCCGATACCCGTGACATCTCAGCCTATCTGCAAGACATCAGCGACAAGCAGCGCAAGCCTCAGCAGATGCTGGAGAACTTCGCCAAACTGGAAAGATACATTCTGGAACATATCCCGGATGAATCGCTGCATATCACATACAAACAACTCAATGACAATGCCGTACACGACGGCATCAACACTTCAACCGAAAAGAAAATCCGCACACTGCTATACTTCCTGGCAGTGAAGGGCTATGCGCACAAGAAGGAAGACGGCGTCCGCAATCTCATCGTAACAAGAGACAAGGATATAGAGACCATCATCAAGCGATTCGAAAGACGAATTGAGGTTTGCCGATTCATCATTGAAAGACTATACAGCCTGGCTGAAGAAAACAGTAAAACTATAACAGAAGAGAGCAACAATAGCTCTTCTGTAGATTCAAAAGAGAAGCCTCTCCAATTCTCGGTAGTTGAACTTCTGAACGATCTGAAATCCAGCAACCAGTCACTCTTCTCCGACTTCTCTTCCCTGCAGTTGGAAGACGTAGAGGAAGCCTTGCTCTATCTCTCCAAGATAGGAGCCATGAAGCTGGAAGGAGGATTTCTGGTGCTTTACAATGCGATGGCAATTAAACGCATCAAGGAACCTCGCCTCCACTATAAGCAGGAGGATTATCGCATGCTCAATGAGTTCTACAAGCAGAAGATTCAGCAGATTCACATCGTGGGCGAATATGCCAACCTGATGGTAAGGGATTACAACGCCGCCCTGCAATATGTGCAGGATTACTTCCAGATGGACTACCAGCGCTTCATCTCAAAGTACTTCAAGGGCAGCCGGGAGACTGAGATAGAGCGCAACGTAACACCTTCGAAGTATAAGCAACTCTTCGGAATGCTCTCCAAGCGACAGAAGGAAATCATCGACGACCATGAGTCTCGCTGCATCGTAGTCGCTGCCGGTCCTGGCAGCGGCAAGACACGTGTGCTCGTACATAAGCTTGCCTCTCTCCTGCTGCTGGAAGATGTAAAGCACGAACAACTCCTGATGCTCACTTTCTCTCGTGCAGCCGCTACCGAGTTCAAGCAGCGACTGATGCAACTCATCGGCAATGCCGCCCATTTCGTAGAAATCAAGACCTTCCATGCTTACTGCTTCGACCTGCTGGGCAGGGTTGGCAATCTGGATGAGGCTGGAGATGTGGTTAAGCAAGCCGCCGAAATGATCAACAATGGAGAAGTGGAGCCCAATCGCATCAGCAAGACCGTGCTCGTGATCGATGAGGCGCAAGACATGAGCAGGGATGACTATGCCCTTGTCTCTGCTCTGATGAAAGCCAACGAAGAGATGAGGGTGATTGCCGTAGGAGATGATGACCAGAACATCTATGAGTTTAGAGGTTCCAACTCGCGGTATCTCTATGAACTGACCCAGACAGAGCACAGCCGTTTCATCGAGATGACGGAGAATTACCGCAGTCTTCGCCATATCGTGGATGCTGCCAACGACTTCGCCCGCAACATCCGCCAGCGAATCAAATCTACCCCTATCATCTCCATGAGTCAAGAAGATGGAGAGGTAAGAATCGTGAAGCATCCATACGAGATTCAGGAGAAAAAGGTTTATATGTATCAGCCTATCCTAGAAGATGTTACGCTATTACTAAGAAGTAACGCTTCAAAAGAAGCCGATGCATCTTCCCGCAAGAAGAACGAAACCATCAGTATCCTCACGCAGACCAATGAGGAGGCTGTCATCATGCTGGCTCTTCTTCACAGTCATGGCATCAAGGCCAAGCTGGTGCAATCGTTGGACGGCTTGCGCTTCTGGAATCTGGCAGAGGTAAGATACTTCTTGAAGAAGATAGACCAAGGCATCAAGGAGACGAAATCCCCTATCATCCCTGATGATATTTGGGAAGCAGCCAAGCAGCAGACATTCAAAAAGTATGCTACCAGCCAGGCTTTGCCATATCTGCGCCGCAGCCTCCAGATATTTGAGCAGACCAATCGTGCCAAGTACTACAGCGATCTGAGGGAGTTCGTGTTCGAATCATCAGTAGAAGACTTCTGTGATATCTCGAAATCAGACATCGTGGTCAGCACCATCCACAAGGCAAAAGGCCATGAGTTCGACCATGTACTGATGCTCATTACCCATCCCGAACATCCTACTGATGACATACTGCGCCGATACTATGTGGGTATGACCCGTGCCAAGCGTACGCTTGCCATCCACACCAACGGCAATCTCTTCGACAGCCTGAAAAGTGCCCAGCATCTCTATGATGCCCAAGCCTATGATGAGCCCAACGAAATAGTGCTTCAGCTCTCACACAAGGATGTAAACCTGGGCTTCTCTAAGCCTCACAAGGATGCTATCCTTTGCCTGAGAAGCAGTATGCCGCTAACCTATCACGACCATTGCCTCTGTCTCCCATCAACAGGCAGAGACATAGCCCAGCTCTCCATCAAGATGAAAGAGAAACTAGGCAAATGGGAGTTGAAAGGCTACAAGGTAACCGCTGCCCGAATCCGCTTCATCGTGGCATGGAAGTCAAAGGATGCACCGAGGGATGAGAAGGAATCCGCCATCGTACTCGCAGATTTGGTGATGAAAAGAATATGGTAGTTGAAACTACGAAGTACCAATCTATAATACTTATGCCATTTTGAGCTTGGATGGCAAGATACTTATGGAATGCTATTACGGAGTATTCAAATTCTTGCGTCGTAGCATCATAGCTCAACTGCCAGAGTTCAAGCTATCAAAAGCTTTAAGCATTTGGATTGATGGATAAAATGACATAACTAACAAAAGCATCCTTCACCATAAACCTTTGATATTCCGCAAAATCAAAGGATTATGGTGAGGGATGCTTATAGTAGAATCCGTTACTTACTACCTTTTCTGCGATTACATTCCTTACAAAGCATCTGACAATTCTTAACCTCCGTTCTTCCACCATCACGCCAAGGCGTAATATGGTCGCCCTCCATAAATTGATAGTCGAATTCTTTGCCACAAATGGCACACTTATGGTTCTGCTTTTCCCATACGGCAAGCTTTATCTTGTCGGGAAAAGCACGGAGATCGAGGTAATGCTCATCACCTGTCAAAACATACGGGATGATGCCTTGCTGTTTTTGGATTTCATCATCTCCTATCAAGTCGATGATCTGCTTTTCCATCTCCTTGATATCGAGTACCTTCTCATGATATTCGTCATAGAATTTCGCCCAATCCAAGCCCTTCATGATTTTCTTAAATTTCTTTATGTTGAAAGTATCCATAGCCCAACGCAATACGCTCTGGAAATAAGTCCATAGAGGCATGGCATTGATGTCATGCTGATGTAGGCTCATATAACCAACGGCAGACTGTGGCTTGCCATTGCGAGTTTCGTGATCTGCCATCCACTCCAAGGCTTTCTTGAAAAAGTCTTGGCGAATAGGCGAACCATTCACCAAGTCTTTACCCAAACGATATGCAGCACAATTGGTCTTGGAGAAATGCTTCTTGGCATCGCTCACAAACGGGCCTGCATAGACGGCATTCCTTATTTCTTGCTCATTCAAAGGCTTGCCAGCAATATTTATAGTCTTGAACCATTCCAACTTCTCCGATTCTTCTCCCTCACAGACATAAATGGTCAATTTATAGTCGAGAATCTTCTTCCGAATATCTGCAGGTTGATTGAAGAAGTTCTTGAAATCAAAAGAGAACTTTCCTGCCACATACTCACATAGAGACAAAGTACGCTGCTGACCGTCCATCACCTCATATGGGCATTCTGCATCATTGCTTCTTTTTACCCAATACATTATATTGAGGGGATAATTATGCAGGACGGTATTAATAACCGCACATTGCTCTTGCTCACTATAAATGAACTCACGCTGATAAGGTGGACGTATATCCAAGAGGCCATTAAATCCTCTTACTCCTTGTTCGTCATTATTAATGTAACCCTTGGTGATTTCGCCAACGGTTATTTTCATTTCTTCTATCTTTAACATGATGCTTGCGGATGTTTGTTACGGATTAATATTCTACTATATTGACGTTTACCATGAACTACTCCACATCCTCCTCTATCTTCAGGATGTATTTCATAACCCATTCTTTCCAATACTTCTTTTGGAGCAGAAGCTCGTGTATTGCCACTTGCTTGCCAAATTATCTCGAATTGATTTGGATTATATTTGTCCAAGAATGTTATAGGAACCCCCATTAATCCAGCATAATCACAAGGAATATCTTGGGTTCTGCCAACATTTATTGCATCATAATTATCATACTTCGGATACTCATCCTCAGAATAACGACAAACCAAATCTAATTCTTCATTGCGTTTAGGAATCTCAAGATTTGTGAACCAATTAACTCCCGACACACGAATCATGTTCTCCTTATGATCTCCCGCAGAGGCTATATCATCATATGGTGAATAAAAATGCGCAGCCGCACCTTTAAAACCATAGCCAAGCCACATCTCATTATTTCTCAACAAAGGAAACACCTCTTTATAAGTTATGGCATTCTGATGCCCAACAATTACAAACTTCTTCCCATACTCCATCAGCTGCCCAATATACTCACGAAACAAAGAGAACGGCGGATTGGTCACAACAATATCAGCTTCTTTCAATAATTCTATGCATTCCTGCGAGCGGAAATCGCCAGTCTTTAAAATCGCCAATACATTCTTATCATTTTTCAAAAGATATTGTACGTCGGACAAATCGACAGCTCCATCGCCATTCTCATCTTTTACTTCCGTTATCTCCACCTTATAGGCAATCTTCTTTGGTTCGTCATCATCGAAGCCATCGAAATGAATTGCCAGTTCATTACCTGTTACAGGCGAACCATTGTAACAGGTACAGATGAGTTTTTTTAATCCTAACTGATTGAATCGAAGAGCGAAATATTTGAAGAAGTTGCTTTCGTAAGGATCGTCACAGTTGCAGAGCACCACTTTGCCACGGAAGTGCTGCCAATAATGTTGCAACTCTCGTTCTATATCAGAAAGCTGGGTATAGAACTCATCTTTCTTTGCCACCTTAGCGGCATTCAAATTTTTGTTTGCCATAATGCTTGATTGATAGTTATACGATACAATAAGTGCATACAACTATCAATCACGCCAAGACGCAAAAAAGGGCGTGATGCTCTTATTGCGTTCAGCTATGAGGCAGCCTCGGAATGGAAACCTCAACTATTCAAATAAGAATGCACCACGCCTATAGCGTAGATGCATTGCTAATACACGAATAGTTAAGGCACCCCATACCGAATGCCTTATCACAATTATTCCTTGTTACGTTATTTCCAATAAGTTTCCGAGGCTTTTGGCTGAACGCGAAATAATAGCGAATGCTTTTGTTTACCAACGATGTCTTGGAAATGGCAGTAGCCAAATCCATTTGCAAAGATACAACAAATTATTGAAACGAGCGCACCTTTCATCGAAAAACTTCTATTAAACCTTACCTTTTTTCTTCTTTAGATGCCAGCAAACAGCTCTCACAACGCCTAAATACACCTTAATTATATTATCATGAAATAAGGAAGGAATTGCAATATGATGAAGGGAGTTACAAATTTTACTGCACAACAGCTGGATTACAAGTGCACAACACGTGTTGTGCGAGCGCATAACAGCTGATATGCAAGCGCACAACAGCTGTTGTGCGACTGACGGAAGTGACTTTCCCGGCAACATATACTTACTGTTCCAACAACTTATCCTACTTCTTCCGACAACTTATAAAGGCTTCTTACGATGCTTATTCCTATTGATAAGCAGTTCTAACCCACATCAATAGCACCGCTCATTCGTATCAATCAAACCGCTCATCCATATTAGTGCCATTTTTATTTGGTAGTTTAAGAATAAAAGATTACCTTTGTATCGCTAAACAGAAAGAAGAATACGATGGCTATAAAATATGAAATCCATTATCTTCCCAATGCAGGAGGAAATGAAGAGACTCGCCGATTCGCCCATATCTTTGAGCAAACAGCTATGACTGACAAGGAGATGATCAGCCGAATCGCCAGACATAGCTGTCTGGGAGAAGGAGAAGTTTCGTCCGTACTCATGAAACTGCGTGATATCATAGAAGAAGACCTGCAGGATGGAAGACGTGTCAACATTCCGGAAATAGGTTATCTCTCGCTCTCGGTAGATCTGGATATGGATGACCTGAAACCCGACAATAAAGTGAGAGCTGAATATGTAAGCGTAAGAGGCATTAAGTTTCGCCCCAATGCAGACCTGCTGAAACAGGTGAAATATAATACCCATTTCGAGAAATCACAATATACTTCCCGCTCCTACCCTTTCTCTGAAGATGCATTGAAGGAGAAAATAAGAGAGTATCTGAAGCATAACCGTTCCATTAACAGAAAAGTACTGGAAGCGGAATTTCATATCCGTAAACAGACAGCACTCAACTGGCTGAAGAAACTGGAAAAATCCGGATTTCTGATTAAAGAAGGTTCCCGAAATGCGCCGGTTTATTTCCTGGCTGAAGAATAGGAGCCCATCGGATGATAGGTCTCATCATGATAGAACTCTCTAGATGACTGCAAGCCATAGCCTCCGCGACCATCTAGGCTTCATTACATTTAATCTACACCCTAAAGATAAAGTAATATGCCAAATAAAGAAGAAAAGAGAATAACTGAGCAGAGCTCGCTCTACGAACATCTGGAAAAGATGAGCGTGGATGAACTCACCGCTCATATCAATGCAGAAAACAAGAAGGTGGCTGTGGCAATAGAACAAGCATTGCCTGCCATTAACCAACTGATTTCCGCCATCGAAGGGCAGCTGAAGAAGGGTGGTAGACTCTTCTATGCCGGTTGCGGAACGGGCGGAAGACTGGCTACGCTCGATACCATCGAAGTGCAGAACACCTATGGCATTGACGGTTCGCAGATACAAGCCATCTTCCCCGGAGGCATCGGCTGCCTTACGCAAACCAGGGAATCCAGAGAAGACGACCTGGAGAATGGTTGGCACCAGCTCTGCGACAAGCATATCTCAGAGCAGGATTTCGTACTCGGTTTCTCGGCAAGCGGCACAACCCCCTTCGTGCTTTCCATCTTGCAGCATTGCAAGAAAGAAGGCATTCCTACGGGTTGCATCGTCAACAATCCTCATGCTCCCATCGCCCAGGCTGCCGATTATCCCGTAAAAGTAATCACGGGACCGGAATTCGTAACGGGAAGTACCCGCATGAAAGCCGGTTCATCGCAGAAGATGATTCTGGATATGATCAGCACTTCCCTTCAGATAAGACAAGGACGGGTGGAAGGCAACAAGATGGTGAACGCCAAGCTTATCAATCATAAACTCATCGACCGCGCCTGCCGTATCTTCATGGAACGCAATCCGCAATATACGGACTACGAAGAAGTGAAACAGCTGATTCTGGAATCAGGAAGCGTGAAGAAGGCGGAAGACCTGCTGAAGAGTAAAAGCGATTTAGATATTTAGATAAATTTAGACCAAACTTCACCTTATATAAATAGAACTATCAAGATTTCACCTTATATAATAGGACTATATGGCAAAGAAAGCAATTGTAATGGGTGCCACATCGGGCATCGGAATGGAAGTGGCAAAACTGCTTGCTGCAAAAGGATGGCAGGTAGGAATAGCCGGAAGAAGAATCGAAAGATTGCAGGCTCTGATTTCGCAGGGCGGAATTACCTGCTACCAGCAAATAGACGTGACTTCTCCCGATGCTCCTGCCCAACTTCTCGAACTCATCGATAAGTTGGGAGGCATGAACCTCTACTTCCATAGTTCCGGCATTGGCTGGCAGAATAATACGCTGGATATAGAAAAGGAGTTGAAGACTGTGGAAACCAACGGCTTAGGATTCACAAGAATGGTAGATACGGCATTCAACTGGTTTGCTACTCATCATCAGAACAATTCAAAAGCCCGCATTGCCTGCATCACTTCCATTGCCGGAACCAAAGGTCTCGGTGCTGCACCTGCCTACTCTGCCACCAAGCGATTCCAGAACCATTATCTGGAAAGCCTGTCGCAGCAGGCACGGATGCGCCATCTCCCTATCGCCATCACAGATATCCGACCAGGCTTCGTAAAGACCGACCTCATCGCAGGCAGCAGCTATCCGCTGCAACTCAAACCGGAAGATGTGGCGAAGCATATCGTAAGTGCCATCGAAAACGGAAAGGAAGTTAAGGTAATAGACTGGAGATATGATATCCTCGTCTTCCTCTGGCGACTCATTCCTAGATGGTTATGGACGAGATTGAAGATTACAACATAACAACTTTATTCCTTTCTGATGACAATCGTCTTGAACCAGTCTTTCAATACTCCCGCATATTGATCCTGCGAATCAGACAGCAGGATGACAACCTGGGAACCATCTTCCAACTTGGGTCCCAGACACATACCTTCGTAATTGGCAAAGGAACGCTTGGAAAGTGACAAGCCGGTTTTCCATTCCGCGAGCAATCTCTTCTTCAAGAAAGGAGTATCTGATGAAAACTTCTCTTTCATAGAAAACTCCTCAGAATTCAAAGGATTAATCTGATAGAGTTTACACTTGCAGAAAGCCCCAATCTTGATCTTCGGGATAAAGGCCTCACGCTCCAGAACCAGAAGCTGACCATCGGGCAAGACACAAAGCTCACTCACACCCATCACATAGATATCTGCTTTCTTATGGGTAGAAGGTTGATCCATCTGATAGGCATAGGTCGCCATATAACGAGAGTTCTTTCCCCAATCAAACCTCATTAAACGAAGCTGGTTAGTCAATCCGTTTTGAGGAGTAGCAGGCTGTCCGTCCTTGCGGAGCGTGCTCTCTGGTATCGTCCAGAGATACTGCCGGACGGAATCAAAAGCCAGAGACTCAAAATTATAATTTGGATAAAAATCAGAAGAAGGCCATCTGCTCTCCCAAAGGTTCTGCTGATAGCTAATCTTGGGAGCATTAGCCGAAGTAGGCAGAACAGGAAACTCCTTTAAACGGCAATATCCTTCGCTTGTTATCACCAAGGTAGAATCAGAAGCCTTCACGATGGCTTCGTGATCAAAGCCTTTCTCCTGCCCCTGCCAAAACTTTCCGTCGTTCAGCGTTCCATCTGTTCTCTCGGTAAAACCAAGGTTCTCTACCTGTTCCAGTTCGCCGGTCTTGGGATTCACCTGAATCCGAAAGTTGAAGTACAGGGCACTATCCGACTTGTCGCTTACCACCGCATAGATATCATCATGCAGATGAGCAATGCCACTGTAGTTGCCCGCAGTCACGGTTTTCGGAAAAGCCTTCTGGGGATTCTCTCTCACTACTTTCCAATCCTGTGCTCCAGCCAACAAACTGAATGCCAGGAAGATGGAAAGGATATTACAGCGCAGCATAAGTCAGAACAAACTCCATGGTTAACTCGAAATCTACATGCGCCATCTTTCTGCTCTTGAGATTCTCCACATCACACGACCAATCTGCCATCGTATCAAACGGCTTCACCCGCATATCCTCAAACATCAGGTTTTCCTCTGAGAATAACTTGAAGACCGTTTCCTTGGCACACCAATGCACCAGCTTGGCATCCAGATCTTCCGCCTTCTCATCCTTGCGCAAGAATTTGGAAGCGATGCGCTCTACCCTATCGCTGAAGTATTCGATATCCACTGCCACTTCCTGATTTTTGGAAAGGATAAGCGCAGCATAACCCTTGGTATGCGAAACGCTGATATGATAACCACGGAACAATGGCTTTCCAGCCTCGTTGTGGGTAATGTCACCCGCATGAGAAAGCAAGCCCTTGGAAGCCCCGTTCGTCTTGAGCATCTCATACATTAATGCACGAATGGCAAGAAACTCCAGTTTCCTGCCATCGTTCTTATATTTCTCTTCCACCTGAGAGCGGTAAGCCTGCAGATGAGGATACTGCCCGAACAACCGTTCTACAGTTTCATCCATCTGCCATAAACCAAGACTCACTCCCGGATAAACTTCTCGTATATTGACAACTGCCATATTTTTTATATTCTGATATTGATGAATACTGATGATTACTTAGAAGAATCCTCCACGTTATCTTTCAAAGGATGTACCGTCACCTTAATCTTGCTGATGCGACGCTCCTCTATCTGCATAACCTCGAAAGTATAGTTCTTATAATCTATCTTCTCGTGCATACTTGGGAAATCGCCTTTAATTTCCAAGAGCAGACCAGCCAGAGAATCAGCATCACCCTCAACCTCCTCGAACTCTTCGTCATCTACATTCAGGATTTTGCAGAAATCAGAAAGAAGCGTTTTACCTTCAAAAATAAAGGTATTGTAATTTAATTTCGAGTAGAACTTCTCCTCCTCATCGTATTCATCATTGATTTCACCTACAATTTCCTCCAGAATATCTTCGAGAGTAACAATACCCGATGTTCCTCCGAACTCATCTACCACAATGGCGATATGAACCTTGTTGTCCTGGAACTCGCGAAGCAGATCATCTATCTTCTTGGTTTCAGGAACAAAGTAAGGAGGACGAATCAGGCTCTGCCAACGGAAGTTGGAAGACTTCGTAAGATGAGGCAATAAGTCCTTGATATACAGTACACCACGAATATTATCTGTATTATCCTGATAAACAGGAATACGACTGTAATTATTCTCTTCAATGCACTTTAATACTTCTGGATAAGAACTACGGATATCCAGGTCAACAATATTCTGTCGGCTAGTCATCACCTCCTTGGCTGTTTCATCGCCAAAACGGATGATACCCTTCAGCATGCTCTGCTCGTCCTTGATATCATTCTTATCAGTCAGTTCCAAAGCTTGTTCCAAGTCATCAACACTCAGCACATGATTTTCCTTCTGTATAATCTTTTCTGCAAGAATTCCACTTTTCAGCAAGATCGTTTCTAAAGGCCAAAACAACTTTCTGGCAAACAGAATTCCCCCTACGCACCGGCGACAGAACTTCAGAGGATCCTGACGGGCATACACTTTCGGCATAATCTCACCAAAAAGCAAAAGCAAGAAAGTAAGAATAACCGTAATAATCAGGAACTGAAGCCAATAAGCTTTAGGACCAAACTCTACGATTCCTGCGAATACATAATTAAGGAGCATGATGATTGTGACATTCACAAAATTATTGGTTATCAAAATGGTAGCCAACGTACGTTCAGAATCATCACGCAACATCTGTATTTTCTTATCGGCATTGGTCTTTTCATCCTCAAGTTCCGCAACATCAGTTGGTGATAAACTGAAAAAAGCAATTTCGGAACCACTGGCAAAAGCAGACATGCCTAACAATATAGCTGCAAGTACAGCAGCTACAATAACCCCGGCGGAAGGCTGCATCAGCATCACATCACCGAAGGCATCAGTTATGGTGGATATATCCAATTTCTGAGCTAAAAATTAATAATTATTGTTCTTTAGTAGCAGGGCGAGTACTCAACATCTCCATATTATCTACATAGATTTCTGTAATATATTGTCTTCTACCCTGCTTGTCATCATAGGAGCGGTAGCGGATTCTTCCTTCCACATAAAGGCGGTCACCCTTATGCACATACTTCTCTACTACCTTTGCAAGCCCACGATAAAAAACAAGATTGTGCCAATCTGTATGGTCTGGCACTTGGGTACCATTAGGCAAAGTATATCCTTTCTCTGTAGTTGCGAGAGAGACCTGAGCTACTGCCTGATCTGCTTCGAAATAATGAATGTCAGGATCTTTTCCTACATTACCAATTAGCATAACCTTGTTCATGACACGAATCTTTTAAATTTCTGAATATTTATTTCCACATTCCCAAATAACGGAAATGGAAATTCTTACCTTTTGCAGATGGGAACTGGCTGCGTGAATCTACACAATCGCGCAGATATTCTACGATGCGATTGTAACAATCCAAACCTGATTCAGCTTTAACATCCGCAACGAAATGAGTATCACGGTACTCAAACTTTCCTGTAGCCGGTACCATCACAACACGCTTGAAATCAAGTGATCCTTCATACCAGCCTGGAGCCTCTTGAGCCAAACTGGCAACAACAGGATTCTCCATTCTCTCTGCAGGAGTAGGAGTACGCAATGCTTTCTTATCCTTAAAATCCTGCATAGTTTGCGCCGTAGTCTTTATCACAATAAAATAAACACGTGGGCGTACCTTATATCTTTTTGGATACGTCAAATCGCTAGCGGCATATTCACGAACATCTGCCTCTAGCTCCGCATCCATCTCAATCTCAGGAATACTCTTTAAAAAACCAATAGCATCATCAACACTAGTAACTAATGTCTCCTGATCAAAATATCTTAAATATAAATTCATAAATGGGTATGTTTCTCGAGTTCAAAAAAAAAGAGCGGAAAACGGGACTCGGACCCGCGACCCCAACCTTGGCAAGGTTGTGCTCTA